>Ga0209536_100003777_pt1 | contig 24164 bp, 22 predicted proteins | sample DeeMarSeWOR28_12_FD_187461 | JGI IMG/M metagenome (GOLD analysis project Ga0209536, IMG submission 187461) | Marine sediment microbial communities from White Oak River estuary, North Carolina - WOR-2-8_12 (SPAdes) (version 2) | ecosystem: Environmental > Aquatic > Marine > Intertidal zone >...
GTATTTCAAATTAAAACATAAAATCAAACTACTGAACGATATTCTAAAAAGCCATGGACATGTTCTCTTTTACGCGCTTTTGTTTGCGAGTTCTTGCAGGTCTCAACGAAAATATCCGGCGGATGAAACGGAAGGTTATTCTGACAATAGCTATAAAAAGCCATTGGCGAGAGAAACATTCTAATGATATATTTTGTCAAGAAAGAATCCGTGCCAGAACGTCCGAACTTTCCATAATAAGAACGCCGATTCTTTCCATTTCGACCAATCCTTGTGGATAGAGACCGGAAACAGCGTCTTGAACCAAGACAACCTTGTAGTCTCTCTCACTGGCTTGGTATATAGAAGTTCGAGGACAACTCCTCTTCATTTTAAAGCCAGATTTTTTAATATTTCATCATATTGACCAATTACGTTTTTCCATTCAAATCGTTCCATGGCCCCAGAAAGGTGTTGTTGCTTTTCTGTTAATTGGGAATGAGTTAGAATGATAAAACACAGTTTTTCCACCAGTTCCGTCTGATCTTTATAGAGAAAATCCCCATGGAATACCTGCGGGATAATTTCGGGATACGAAAGACGGTGAGGCAGCAAAGGAATACAGCCGTAACGAATCGCTTCAACCACCGAAATACCGAAGTTCTCCTGGGTTGCCGTGCTGACGACGATGGTCCCCTGCATAAGCCATTTGCGATATTTTTCTCTGGATGCTTCATAGCCGTACCAAACAATCTGGTTTTTGAAACGCTCTTTGGCGCCAATAAACTCTTTTGGGACCACCTGAAAGTTTTCTCCCAAAAGTGCAAGTCGAAAATGCAGACCCCGCTCAAGTACCTTATCAAGCGCATTAAAAAAGTCTGCCGGATTTTTATCAAACTCCCAGCGGTGATTCCAGATGATCAACGGCGGCAAGTCCGCTTGGGGCAATGCGTTCGGCATCTTTTCCATAAATGGGAAATGACATCCAGGATAGAGAACATCGGCTTTATTGCGTATCTCATCAACCACCCATTTGGGTTGATATTCGGGCATCATATTTAAAAAAACGGGCAGCTTTGAAAAAAAGGCATCAAAATGAGTTTGGGAGTTAAAGACGATCAGGTCCGCCGCCAAGGAAGTGGTGATATCTGTAAATCCAAACTGAAAATCCCTGCTTTCACCGGGTGCAAGGGGATACGTCAGTTGATTCTCGTGGAAATAGACCATTGAAGGGGGACAAAATGGCCCACATAGTGCCTTAAAATCCGACAGACTCATCAGGTCGGTGGTAATCAGTCCGTCGTAGTTTTTAAGAGAGGGAATTTTTTTAAAAAAGTATAAGGCTGCACCTCTCATTCGCCATTTCCAAAAACGGGCAGGAAGCGTAACGAGATCAATCTTGTATTTAGAGTTTGAAACCAGACCTTGGGCAAAATCTTTATGTGATCCGCCATAAAATGGTTCCAAAAATAGAAATTTAAAATTCTTCTCTTTTGGATTAAAAGGAAAATCGGAAGGAAAGGCAAACACTGTTGTTTTCCAAATCAGCCGAAAGATTCACTCGGGTATTCTTTTTTAATTTGTAAATAAATTGACCGGTTTCTTTTCGATTGAATTTATGGGCGCTTGTTACAGAACCATATATGTTTCCGGCATAAAAGCCGAACCCGACAAACGTAAGAAGTCCGCCAAGTGCATTATGCTCTTTATCGAAGGATTCATAGGCGGCCAATATCAAGCCGCCGTTCAACAAAAAGGCGATCAGTGCATCCTGATATCTTTCACAATAAAGGTATCCCCCTCCTGGAATGATCGATAAAAATCCCGCCAGCTTCGGATTCTTTTGAGGAATTAATGCTTCCTTGTCCAGTTCACCAGCGAGTCTTTCAAGTCTATATTTATTTCTATTTTTGGTGCTAATTTTATTAAAATAATTTCTGGCGTTGTCCCATGAAGCTGTTTCGATATGAATCCATCCCATTCTGTAGTAGGCCTCATCCCTTATATCCCCATCTTGTGTAATCGTTATAAGATTGTTAAGATTGATCAAAGCAAAGTTAAAGGCCTTTAGTTTCACATAGGCTTCACTCATCATAAAATATGATTTTATAGAATATTCGGTTTCAAAATACTGATCTGTTAATTGTTTAAAGGAATTGATAGCCTCATTAAAATACCTGCCAAGATAATAGGACATGCCGATTTGGAACATCGCCAATTCTACCCTTTCATCTTTTGGGAAAAAATAGATAAACCGCTTGTATTCGCTTACGGCCGTTAAATAATCTTTGGCTGAAAAAAGTTCTTGTGCATAATTAAACTGTTTATCAGGATTAAGGACAAGAGAAGAATTGGCGGTGCCTTGAGATCCGGACCCGGCAAAAGATTGAGAATAGGTGATAAAAAGAAAAAATATGCTAAAAAAGGTAAAGAGCAGATAAACCGTGTTGGTGTTTCGGATCTGCATGATGATTAATTACTGCCGCCAGAAGTCATTATTGCTTATCGGATCATACCTGCGCTTTTCACCGTCTATCCACACCGGATCGGACAAATTATTCTCATTTCGACCACAACGTATGAGACGGTCCGAGCACATGATCCATCCCAATAAGGTGCCATGTTTTTTAAATGCTTCGATGCAGTATTGTGAGCATGTTGGGTGCATCGGGCAGCGATTACCGTCAACACTTGAGATATAATCTTGATAAAATTTGATGGGATAAAGGGGCGCATTCTCCCGGCTCTCTTCAGCTTCATATGAAACTGGGGGATGATCATCAAGTTTCAAATCCTCTCCGGCAAGCGCTCTTCCGTATAAGGCGGCTAAAACGATTAAAAAAATGACAACACCCGATATTGTTTTCATTGCTTATTTCTGAGTGACCCTGAGGACCTCTTCGATTGTTGATATGCCGCTCAAGACCTTTTGCACACCGTCCTGACGCAACGTAATCATATTTCGATTCAAGGCTTCATTTTTTATCTGGTTCGAATCATAGGTCTTAAGTATAATGCTTTTTAAACTGGAATCTAAAATCATCATTTCAAAAATAGCTGTCCGCCCTTTGTACCCTGTATGAAAACAGTTTTCACACCCTACGGCTCGATAAATAACCGCCTTTTGGAACTGGTCATCTGTAATTCCGATGCTTCTTAAGGCCAGTTCATCGGGGGTATAAACCTCTTTACAATCCTTACAAAGAACTCGAACCAGTCTTTGGGCTACAACAGCCAAAAGAGACGATGAAATTAAAAAAGGTTCAACACCGATGTCCACCAGGCGCGTGATAGCACTTGCAGAATCGTTGGTATGAAGTGTGGAAAAAACAAGATGCCCTGTCAATGCCGACTGAACTGCGATTTCAGCTGTCTCTCGATCTCGAATTTCTCCCACCAGAATCACATCAGGATCCTGTCTGACAATGGATCTAAGGCCGCTGGCAAAGGTTAGGTTTATCTTAGGATTGACCTGTATCTGGTTGATGCCTTCAATCTGGTATTCAACGGGATCTTCAATGGTGATGATATTGATATCCGGTGTGTTGATGGATGACAGAACCGCATACAGGGTCGTGGTTTTGCCGCTGCCGGTGGGTCCGGTTACAAGGATAATTCCATTGGGATTTCTCACAAGGTTTTCAAGCTGGCCCAGTTTTTCGGCTTCAAGTCCGAGATCCGAAAGAGATATTAACGACCCCGATTTATCTAGAAGTCTGAGCACCACGCGTTCTCCAAAGGATGTCGGAATAGTGGACACCCGCACATCAATCTCCTGATGACCGATTTTTACATCCAGACGACCATCCTGAGGAAGGCGTTTTTCAGCAATATTCATCTTTGCCATCACTTTAATTCTTGAGGTAAGCGCTGGCTGGACCCATTTGGGAGGAGACAGAAGGTCATATAGAATACCATCGACACGATAACGAACTTTGAAACTGTCCTGGTAAGGTTCGATATGAATATCGCTTGCCCGTGCTTTCACGGATTGGGAGATGATGTGGTTCGCAAGTTTTATAATGGGTGCATCACTGATATCATCCAGCAAATCCGCCCGTTCCTCTATCTCGCTGATAATGGAACTGCCGTTTTCTTCCATATCCTGAACAAGCTGCTCGGCGGAGTCCCTGCTAAGGTCATAGGATATATTGATGGCAAAAAGAATAGCGTCTTTTGTTGAAAGCACAAGCTTGACGTCACGGCATCCAAGAATCCTGATCAGGTCATCCATTGGCTGGATGCCCGCGGGGTTATTTAAGGCGATAACCGACTCATATTCAATCCGTTTTTCTTTTGAATCTTGCCGGTTTTTATCATTCGGGTTTTTCTCAAGGAGTGTGGACTGGGTTTCGCTGATAAGAGGAACCATGATATATTTTTTTAAAAATTGAATCGGAACATGGTCGGTAAAATCAGTTTGATATTTTTCAAGGGGCAATTCAGGCCAGAAAGGCATATCATATTGGATGCTCAAAGCTTCAAGGAGCTGTCTTTCGGAAAGCAATTTTTTTGTGACCAGTAGTTCTCCGAAATTGCCTCCTTTTTCAGCCCTTATCCTTTCAGCTTCTTTGAGATCTTCTTCTGAAATGTTGAAATTTTCTTTGAATATTTGGGATAGATTTTTTTCCATGTGCTTCGACGGTTTGTTTGTTTTCAAGGGATGATATATAAAAGTTTGTTTTATTTTTTGGAATCATGTCCTGTTATATCAAGATTTTCGTACATTTTGATTTTTCCCTCTGTGATCTTGTCAACCTGATTTTTCTTACTATCTAAAATCGCTTGTGCTTCAGCAGGATTTTCAACTACACGGGGGGTAATAAACACAAAAAGATTCGTCTTATCCCCTCCTCTAGACGTTGTTTTGAACAGATAGCCGAGGAGAGGAATATCTCCCAAACAGGGCGTTTTAAATACGGTTTCAGAAATGCTATCATCAATGAGTCCGCCGAGAACAACCGTATTTCCATCTTTGACAATTACCGTGGTTTCGATGGTGCGCTTAAATGTGGTTGGACGATCAGCGGACGTGGTCCCTTGTTCATCGAGCTTGGTCAATTCATGAGAGATATTGAGTCGAACCAAGCGATCATGACTGATCTGAGGAGTAATCTTCAAGGTGGTACCAACATCCTTGTATTCATAGTAACTGTATTGATCCACCAAGTTTTCGGTGGTAGCGGCCGATCGGGTCTGAAATGGAACATTTTTTCCCACTGTAATACTTGCTTCTTCATTGTCTGTGGTCAGGATTTGAGGTGTAGAAAGGATATGAACATCTTTATCCTTTTGATAGGCATTTACGATGGCAGCCAGATTGGGAAATGTGATGCCACCGATGGTAATCGCTTCGCTGAATATTCCCAGAGAAAAACCATCTGGAGACGGCAATGATGCTAAAGGTGTTGCTACAATGTTGGCCTCCGGATTGAAACCACCACCAAATGCTGCATCTTTATTGTCGATTCTAGTGGTACCCCCTGCTTGCCATTGGACACCAAGATCAAACGCTGAGTTGACATTCACTTCCATAATCAGGCTTTCAATATAGACCATAGACCTATAAACATCCAGTTTCTTGATGATTTCGTCCAAAACCTGATAATCCTCCTTGCCGGCCATGACAATCAGACTGTTGGTGGCTTTATCTGCGGTTACTTTAACCTCTTCCGAAACAAAAGGAAGCTTCTTTTGGGGTCCCCCGGTCTTTTGAGTCGGTAATTCCTGCAGAATTTTGGCCAAATCTTCAGCATTGGCATGTTCAAGGTAATAAACATGGATCTTCTCTTTTCCCCGGGGTGTTTCCCGGTCCAACATGTTGATCAGCCTTTTAATCCTTGAGGTTTCCACTTCACTGGCCATGACAATAATGGTATTGGTTCTTTCATCGGCGACAAACTTGGCGCCTGACAGCGGGCTTTGCGCTTTAGACTTTCTATCTTCCTGGAAAACAGAATCAAGGATCTTAACAAATTTTGTGGCCTCAGCATACTCGAGTGGAATGACGGAAAGCTCCTGTCCCATGCCAGCCACATCAATGGCTTTTAGGATTCGAAGCAATCGTTTTATGTTTGAATATACATCTGTTATAACTATCATGTTTGTTGGCGGGTAATCCAGTATGACACTGCTTTTGGAGACCAGTGGAGCGAATAGCTTTTTTATTTCGGATGAACTTGCAAATTTTAAGGGTATCAATTGAGTGACCACACGATCTTCCGGCGAGGCGGCCTCTTCTTTAAGCCGCGTTTCAATGTTTTTTGATCGTGCATCAGGAGATGGAACGATTTTGGTCACTTGTCCGGATCTTATGGTGGTAAATCCATGGACTTCCAGAACTGATTCAAACACTTTGTATGCTTCTTTGACAGAAATTTTGCTGGGTGAAATTATCGTCACTTTTCCTCGTACACGCTGGTCGACAACAAAATTTTTTGAGGTCAACTCACTGATAAATTTAATAAAAACATTAATATCCACATTGTTGAAATCTATTGAAATGAAGCGTTCCGAACCTTGCTCCTCTTGTGTCACTTTTTTGTCATCTGATGGTTTGGCGGTCTTTCCTGAGTTTTTTGCCTGAGCACCCATTGGCAGATTCAATATCAATATCAGCACAATGAAGGTAAATATGTATCTTATAATGTTTGAACCGCGATCGTATGATTTCATCATTGATGATTCTTCAGGGGGTTATTATTAAAATCGAATTTGAATTGCTTAAAGATTGAGGTTCCATAACAAATTAGTTAAATTAGAATCATGTTGTTCTCAGCCTGAACTCAACTGTCCGTCAAAACTACAAAAATTAGCCGCCTGAAATGTATCCCATAAGACAAAAAACAAAATGAATTCGAAATTTTGCGAATTCATCAAAAATACATTTAAATACCAATATTAATAAATTGTAAACAACCTTTTTAATATATCATATATTTATCGTTTATTCAATATGATAGTCAATGTTTTTGAGCCGACCCCTTCGTTTTATCTGAAGCTGGACTTTGGAGGATGACTGCAAGCTTTGATAAAATTTTAAAGCATCATCAACAGATTCGATATCTTTACCGTCCACACCCATGATGATATCCCCGCTTTTCAAACCCATTTTATAAAAAATGGAGTTTGGTCTGATACCTGTCAAACGGAAACCGTCAGGTTTACCATTTTTAAAATTGGGTCGTATCCTTATCTGTTTCATAAGGGTATTGACATCTTTAATGGCTGTATCTATCTGGGAACGGTTTACGGTGATATTCTGAGAACTTGCAGTATCCAAATTCGTAGCCGGTTTTCCAATTTCTTGACCACCGCTAACCTTCTCTATCCCTAATATTTCATCTTTACCGTTAACATTCAGCACCACCTTTTCTCTTAAGATTATCTTAATCGTTGCATTTTGGATGGTGTCCCCGATTCTGTAAAGATCCTGTTTCTTTAAAGCAGTATCTTCAATGACGGCATAGGCTTCTTTTTTATCACCCGTAATGGTCCCCAACAGGTTTAACTTTAGATCCGTGGGCTTAAGGGTTTCTAAATCGAGTTTGTCGGGACCAGCTCCGGTTTCTGTTTTTGTTTTAAACAAATTGCGTTCAATAATCGCTTGGTAATGAGACAGCCCGTGTTGCATTATACTATTATTTGGGACAAGGTGTCTGGATGCTTCTTTTGAAGAAGAACTAACATCGATATTGGCTGTGGCAATTTTATAAAAGATTTTCACCACAAAAAAAACCATGCCAGTAATAAACAGAATATTCAAAATGGCAAGATATCGTTTCATGATCTCAATTTAATTGAATTTAAAAAATTGAATTTATCATCCGCAAAGTCATGATTAGTCCAGAAAAAAACGGGGTTCGTCCAATGTACCATAAATTCGGATTCGGACCACTCTTTTGCTAAATATTTCTTCAGGCAATAAATGTGTCGGAAGCTCTTTTCCCAGTTCTGAAAGAAATTCTTGGTTTGGTTTGATGATGCCTAAAAGTCTTAAATAACTTTGTCCAAAAGGTTCCTTTAAATTAACAAGACCGGACACGTTACCATCCAGCGGACTTGCCTCAATAAGGCATCTTTTTACTTTAAGCCTTTTATTTTCCAACGTCATTTCAGTTTCAATTTTACTAAAATATATATTTTCGAGCTTGAAAACAGGTGTTAAAAGTTCTATCTCACCGTCTGAAATGATAAAACTTGTCCTTAAATTTCTACCCAATTTTTCGTCATTACGATAGGTGAAGTTTCCTTCAAGTATTCCGGTTAAATTACGTCCAAGAAACTGTTTAACAACAGATATTTCTTTTGCATTAATGTTATTAAATTGACCCTCAATGATAACATTTTGGTCTGGCCTACCTTTAATGAACTCTCCTTTGCCTTCCAAAATCCCTTCAAAGGCTCTTCCCTTGAAAAAAAAAATGATTTTAGAACGGAATAATGACAAAATATTTGGAACAACTTTAATCTGCTCGCTTTCAAGTAATGCATTGTCCATGTGATAAAAGTTTACTTTATATAACTTTAAACCAAGTGGGAAAGCCGGACTTATATGATCAATACGAATGTTTATATCGGAATTAAGTTTGTTGAAACCAGACATTACATAGTTTTTTAATTTTTCTGACGGAAACAGGTAATAAATGAAAAATACGATAGCCACTAAAACATAGATGGAATAAAACAGCCATTTCGGGGTATTCTTCATCATTATTTTTCAACCGTTTCAACCTGCAAAACAGCATCTACAAAACCTTCTTGTTTGCCTGTCTTTGAAATTGAAAGTCTTTTGATGTGTACCATGTTTTTTGATGTTTCGACCATGTGTAAGTAATTGGTCAATTGCTTTAAAGTTAAACCCTTAAACTGCATTTCAACCTGAGAAATTTTGTACGAATTGTTTTTTTGAACAGTTGTTGAAGGCTTCATATATGTTACATATTCTTTTATTCTTGCCTGACCCGTGAGACGATCGAGAAAGGAAAAGAGCGTAAATCCCTGTTCCCTGTTTTCAAAATGTACTTTTGCTAAATTTGTTCTTTTCTCTAAAGCGTTGTATTCGGACTTCAGTGCGATCATTTCCAAAATTTCATTTTCTTTAACCTGAAGTATCCTTTTCAACCGCTTTCTTTTGTCGATTGATGGAAAGACGATCAATCGAATTAAAAGAAACAAGAGGATAGCACCCGATAGGGCATAGACAGCGTATTTCTCTCTTTTGGCCAGTTTTTTAATCATAAATACAGTCTGTTAGTTATAATTTTAAAAACTTGAATCTTAAAATTAAAATGAAGGCATTTTCACGGGCTCGCACTTCGAACGTCTCGCTTGTGTAAGATCCGGAAGGCTTCCATTTTTATATATTCATGATCACAAATTTACCTTAAGTTTGAAACGAACACGATTGTCGGACTTGTCGATGTTAGCAGCGCTAATAATAATTTTTTTAAAAATATCTGCCTGTTCAAGTTTACTCTTTAAACTGTCTACAGAGTTGAAGCTGTCAGTATCCCCTGAAATATTGATACTTTCCGGTCCCATTACAAATCTATTAAGGGTTACATCCATATCTTTGGGTATCGCATTGCTTATTGTGTTCAAAATGTCTATGGCCCTCATCTGATTTTCAGTGTCACCGGGCAACAAAGCATTTTTCTTTGCTTCTAGCATTTTAATTTTCATCTGCTGAACTGGATCAACAATGTTTTTAACCTCCGGAAATGTCGAAGTAAAGATATCTGTTATTTGATGATTAAGTCTCGTCAGCCTTTTTTCCAAAAAGTATGAATCAAGAAAGACATTGAACCAGCCTAATAACAGGACCAGGGCAAAAAAAACACCGGTTTGAATCAGGTTTTTTTTATTTTCCTCCCAGAATTTTTTTAACGCAAAAGGGCCTTTTCTAAAATTAAAGCCTTTTGCGCCTTCAATTTCCATTAATGCCAGTGATAGTGCATTATCCATCAAAAAAGGGACCCATGATGGCGGAGGAGGCTGTTGTTTAAGAATATCTGCGAATCGCAAAATGTCCACCCGTTCAATCGGAAATCCTAATGCCTGCTCCATGTCCTTATCAAACCCCAGATCATCAATCCCGCATCCCGTAATAAATCCTCCATCTAGCTTAACATCCAATCCAAGGATATTTTCTAAGGCGTAGAGTGTTCGCAGTATGTTGCCACAGAGCGATTTTAACTTAAAAGAACGGGCGGCCGAACGTATTTCGAAAGACCGTATCAAACAAATCCTGCCGGTTAAAATAACAAATATCGTGCTATTGTTGTTGTTTATATCCACAAAGAGCCAATTTTTATCACTGTCTAAAAAATTGGCAAGTGAAATTGCCGTGGGATAACCACCAACGGTAACAATTTCAGGATTTATATTAAAGGTGGAAAGCGTATCTAAGTAATCTTGAAGTTTAGACTTTTTTACGGCAGCTGTGAGAATGTTGTTGGTATGTGTAAGGTCGGGTATTTCTATTTGGATAAAATCGATGATAAGATCTTCTACCGGCAACGGAAGGGTCGGCTCAAGCTCATAAGGTAATATCTTTTTTACTTTTTTTTGTCCTTTAAACGGAACTTGAATATTTCTGTAAGATACCTCGTCAGCGGGAAAAGAAGCCACGCAGAAAGAATCGGATATATCCATTTTTTGTTCAATGGTTTCAAGTGAAGCGGATAAACCGTTTCTGTCCTCTTCTTTTCGGCCAGATAGCGGAACATGCTCATGGGCTTCTATGACGGTTCCTTTAATACTGCTATTTATAAGAACCGCTGAAACCGCATCAGGTCGAATATCTAATCCCAAAATCTTTCTGCTCATGGCCTTCTCTGTGTTAGAAAAAAGTGTAATTATAGTATGTTATGACTGATATGTCAACCCCAGTTTTCTCTTTGTATTATTTTACGCAAAAATTTTCAAAATTTTTATTCTATTTCCCATCTCAAGATGTTGCACTCCCATTGTCCTGTTTTCGCATTATTTTCTCTTTTTACCACTGCTGTTATTTTTACCTTCATTGTCTTTAACTTTGCTGTCGATTCTATTCGAAAAAAATCGCTTGAAGTTGTGATAAGATTTGGATCGATTATAGCATCACCGACACCCGGAACGTTTTTATACCAGGCTGGACTTGAAAGGTCATGGATATAAAGAGATTCAGAAGTTTCCATTCGGTATTCATAAATGGCCTGTGCAAGGTCTTCACTTCCAGAAGGCAACATTGCCACAAGGGTCGGCAGATCTGCAGTATTAATATTTACTCTTCCTTCATAGGTAAAAGAATTATTTTGAGATTCGGTCATTCCAAAGACAGTTATATAATCGGAAAGTCCCTGAGACCCTCCTGCTCCCTGAAAAATTTCCGGTGTTACGCCTCTCACAAGAACAAGCTCACCAATATGGGTGAACGGACCATTTTTGCAGGTATATGACGGATCAAGATCTTGATAATAATCTGATTCCGCTCCGTTTAGACCTGTGATGGCATCATCGTCTCCAGAATCAAGCCAATCTTTGATGGAATTGATGATCGTCATCGGCTCCATGTCCTCAAGCGCTTCATTTTTATTTATTAAAAGGTTTAAAAATCGCTCCCACATGGCCCTTTGGGATTCATTGAAGCGATGTCCTTCAGGAAATTGCACAAGACTGTTAAGCTGAATCTTGCCGAGCTCATCATTAATGGTTAACACGATGTTCCCATCTTCAAATGGGATATCATTCAGAATTTCATTAATTTTTTCAGAATCGGCCCAGTCCTCCTGAAGTGAATCGGAACTCGAATTTTTTTTGTCTTTGACCAACATGACCGCTGCAAGATTTACACCTGAGGACGCCATATGCAAAAGTGTCATACGGTCCCTGGTTGTCGCCGCCGAAAAAAGTGCCGACCGCATTTTTTTGTTCATTTCCAGTGACGCTGCAATTAATACCGTAACAATGGACAATGTGACAAGAAGCGCGATTCCGCGGCTGTTTTTCAGAAATTTTATCGCCATGAATTTATGTTTTGAATATTCTTCAAGTTGTCAACGACCACCGACCCTGTCGGTGGCTTAGGCCGTGAGTTAAATTACATTTTTTTTCATAACAGCTATTTTTGCCGTCTGTTTGGAAGATTGGAATGCTGGAATGTTGGGATGTTGAGAACAATAAATAAAACAACTTATAAAATTGTTGAAAAACTCCTTCAAACCTTTGATTCCATTACTCCATTATTCCAATTGGAGCGAAGCCCCAAAGTTTTGTCTTATTCTTTTTTCTTCCGACACATCGGAAGTGTTACCATGGTTTTAAACCACAAAGGACCTGAACTATCAGCCAATTCGAGATGTATATCAATGGACTTCGGTGTTGAATATCCAAAGTCTTCATCGTCGGAATCCCACAAATCATAGGCTGTTCCATCCTGATCGTAATATTTAAATGTCAAAGATTTAACATTTGTACACAATACAGGGTCCCCTGATTTTTCTTCAAATGTTTCATAAGGATACAAGTTGTCTGCTCGCTTCAACACATAATTTCCATCATCTGAAGCCTGAATGTAGTAAATGATTTCCGCAATTCCTTTTTCCATTTTTTCTCCAAAGGAAAGATGGGCCAGTGACGCAAATCGAAGTCTGGGGAAGGAGACCCCCTGAATATCAGAAATTTCGCCAACAATTCGGTAAAGCTCAGGAGGTTCACCCAAAGCCGGTGGTAAATAGCTTGGAGGAAGTGTTAAATGAATCGATTCAAGATCAACAATTATTCGGTTCAAACAGTTTTTTGCCATTTCATAAGATGCGGTCCCCTGATCGGCTGTTTCATTTCCGGACAACAAGGAGCTATATGAGGTAAATATGGTTGTGGCGATGATGGCGAAAATAAAAATGGCAATCATGATCTCAAGCAGCGTAAAACCACGGTTCGCATATCGTAAGGCGAATAATCGACAACGAGAACAGAAAGCAGGCAACAGATGATTTTCATTTAACTTATCAAGCATTACTGACGACCTACTCCCATCTTATTCATTGACAACATCCGGCTTCAAAAGGGATTCAAATCGAGTTAGAGTGTATCATTTAAGCAATTTGTTCAAGTTTATTAACTGAATATTGTTAAAATTTATTTTAAATGACCTAATTTTCCCAACATATAGGAGTATTAAAACACTAATTCTTCAAATATTTGTAAGACCTTAAACTGTAACTAAATTCATCGTTATTTAAAGATATAACAAGGTCAATTTTTTTTAGATGTTTAGCCATATTTTCAAGTGCTGAAGATTCAACATCATCAACAACAATATTCCAACGGTAATCTGGGAATTTATCTCCGAAATCACCTGAATCGTCTCCCATATCTTCCAGGCTTTCTGATTCGATTTCAGCCATTTTAAATTGCGCCAGCATGGGAGCAGTTGCATAAAATCTTGTCTCATTGTTCATGGAAATGGTCTGAGCGTGCATCCTATACACACTGACAAGAACAATGGCGATGATGGAAAGTGCGACCATAACTTCAAGCAGCGTAAAACCATTTAGAGGTTGTGGACTATGAGTAGCGGTTTGCTCCGCCGTCATTGCTCGTCTTAGGTGGTGATTTGCCAATTTTTTCATTCTGTCTTCTGGCCTCTTTCCGCTATTTTCTGCTCATACGTTTTCTTCAATCTCCAAACTCCGCATAACCATTATATAAACGAACCCGGAGTAAAAAAGGTTCGATTAAAAAAGAAAATTTTTCGTTATCGTCATTTTCAAGATGAATAATGGCCTTATCGGAATAACCCTTTTCATTAAAATAAATATCTGCCTGCCCCACCGATATTTTTTCTTGATCCGGATATTCAACATCAAGCAATTTTATATCCTGCGGAAGTATATATCCATTCGATTCGGCAGATTCAATCGCTTCCCGGGCCATTGTTTCATGGGTTATCCACAACGTGTTGGAATCAAGACTCACATGAAGAATATATTTTTTCTGCTCTTTGGCAGCCCTTTCTTTTAAATATGGAATTTTCAATAGAATCCATCGTGAGACTTCTTTGGTACTATCTGAAGGCACATAACTCTGAAATCGAGGAATTGCAAAATACAGCATAATGCTGATCAGAGAAATAACGACGATAAGCTCTATTAGCGTGAAACCTTTGGTTTGTTTGAAGCCAGGCATAATGGTTTATTGGCATGTATCATTTAATGAATGCCCAAAAACGTTTTAAATGAAAATCGGTGGTCATAGAAGGAAAGAGAGCGTATTGTGATTATTCAATCTCCCAGCTGTTGATATCTTTGTCTTTGTCTTCACCCCCTGGGACGCCGTCTGAACCATATGAAATGATGTCATAATCACCGTGAGCACCGGGAGAAAGATAAATAAACTCATTGCCCCACGGATCTTTAGGTAGTCTTCCTTTCTCAAGATACCCGCCTTTGCGCCAATTCTTTGGCAGCTTCCCTGTCTCGGGCTTCTCAATAAGTGCCTGCAGTCCCTGCTCCGTATCCGGGTACACGCCATTATCAAGCTTATATAAATTTAGGGCTGTTTCAATGCTTTCAATCTGCATTTTTGCTTTAAGTTGTTTTGCCTCTTCAGGACGACCCATGATCCGCGGAATAATAAGCCCTGCAAGAATCCCGAGTATGACAATGACAACCATTAGTTCAATCAGTGTGAATCCACGACAGTCTGCCTTGTTAACAAAAGATATACGATTCATTATTTTTCACCTAATGTAATTGTACTCAAAACAAGTGTTTTTATTTCGGTTATGTAATATTTTTTCGAACTTAGATTATCTAACAAGCGTGCTCATTTCAAATATCGGCAGGCATATCGAAAGAACGATGAAGCCGACAACAACAGCCATAATCAATATCATGACTGGTTCTAAAAGCGATGTCATGCTCATTATACTATTTTCCACTTCATTCTCAAAGACATCTGCGATTTTATCCAACATGGCTTCCAGCTTTCCACTCTGTTCCCCCACCTGAATCATTTGAATGGCAAGATCAGGAAATATGTTGCTGCCTGCAAGAGCAGGTCCCAATCCCTGTCCTTTGCTCACTTCTTTTGAAGCCTTTTCAATTGCTTGGGAGATGAGGACATTGTCGATGATATTCTTTACAATCTCAAGAGCAGTCAACATGGGGACACCATTTTCAAGAAGCGAACCAAGTGTTCGGGAAAAACGAGCCGCCGCTATTTTTTGGGCCAAAACTCCAAATCGTGGCAATAAGAGTTTTATTCTATCAAAAAAATACCTCCCTTTTGCGGTTTTTCGAATGCTGTTTAGGGCGATCAAGATGGCTGACAAAAGAATAAAAATCATCCACCAATAGTTCTTAAAAAAACCACTAATTTTGATAAGAAAGAGCGTTGGTGCCGGGAGGGATTGATTCATATCAGAAAAAACAGACGTTATATTGGGAACAATAAACGTCAGAAGAAGAAACAGAACCAGTATTCCGATAAAGCACATTAAAACCGGATAAGCCATGGCTGCACGAATCCGATTTTTTAAGGCCTCCTGTTTTTCGGTGATGTCTGCAAGCCTTTCTAGTACGATGTCAAGAGCGCCTGATGATTCACCAGCTTTGACCATGTTGACATACAATGATGAAAAAGTTCTCGGAAACAAAGACAGGGAACGGGCAAAGCTGTTACCTTCCACAATGGAATCTTTGATCTTTGCCAGTATTTTTTTAAATGCTTGAGATCTGATTTGCGATATCAGGGCATCCATGGCAGAAACAAGCGGAAGGCCTGCACCCACTAAAGTCGCCAGTTGTTTTGTCATCAATGAAACGTCATAGGGCCTAACACGGGAAAAAGAATCTCGAAAAGAAAATGACTTTGGCGTCTTTATTGCAGCAGTATCATGGACCTCTTTAACAGAAACCGGAAAGATTTTAGATGCCCGCAATTTTTGACGGGCTGTACGGGAACTGTCGGCATCAATGATTCCTGAGATTGTCTTGCCTTTTATATCCAAAGCAGTATATTCATATACCGGCATTGTTATGAGCCTTTTGTTTCTCAATGACAGGTTTTGTATTTTTGGTGGTAAATTATCTTTATATTTTTAACATTTCTAAAACCTGTTTGTTTCCGGATCATCCGAGCTGGGATTCAAGTCATTGTTTGATTTTCAGAAATCAAAATGATAATATCGCTATTTTATATGCTTTTCAAGAAATATTGTGGGTTTGATCAAAAGCGAGCCCTTTACATTTTTCCTATATCTAAGCAAAAAAAGAATCATGCATGAAATCCGTTTTCACGGTCGTGGCGGCCAAGGCACTGTGGTTGCTTCGATCCTTCTGGCAAAGGCCTTTTTTAAAACCGGTTATTATGTTCAAACTTTTCCACTTTTCGGTGTGGAAAGACGGGGAGCACCGGTTGAATCCTATCTAAGGCTGAATAAAGAAAAGATTTTGATTAGGAGCAATATCTACACACCGGACCATATCATCGTTCAAGATATGAAACTAATACACAGCGTCGATGTTACAAAGGGACTCAGACCCGGTGGTTCAATTTTGATCAATTCAAAAAATCGTCCCGATAATAGAGACCCTTTTTCGGGATTTCGGCTTGCTTTTGTCGACGCTGACGACATCGCTGTTAGAAACGGCCTTGGAACACGCACGCATCCAATCATTAACACTGCCATGATCGGCGCTTTTGCGAAGGTTTTGGGTATGCCCCCGTTGGATATGATTGCATCGGCCATCAAACATGATATTCATATAAAGACGAAACAGAATGTGTTGGCAGCTCAACAAGCCTATGAAGAAGTCAACCTTTGTGGAATGGTTGCAAAGCGATAATTTCTCACAATTAATATCAGATTAAAAATACATCCATATTAAGATGTTACATGAAAATTTGAGTGCAAAACTCGATTTAACAGAACATCTCCTGTAAATTTTAATTTTAGGATAAAAGGGAATGACAACTGATTCAAAATACGCTGAAAAAATATCATTATTCATATCTCGTTCAAACATCTCCACTGAAATAAATAAAACAGGGACATGGCGATATGTGCGTCCAAAATACCATGAGAAAACAGCACCATGCAGTGCGGCCTGCCCTGCTGGTGAGGACATTGCCCGTATTGAAATGCTTTTGTATCAAGGCCGATATCAAGACGCGGTTGAAACCATTCTTCTTGAAAACCCTTTTCCTTCGATATGCGGCCGCGTATGTTTTCATCCTTGTGAAGCGGTCTGCAATCGTGCCGGTTTCGATGATTCAGTCGCCATACATGCTTTAGAGCGTTTTATTGGAGATATCGCCATTCGGGATGAATTGACACTTAAATTGAAAAAATTCCCTGAAAATGGAAAAAGCGTATGTATCGTCGGTGCAGGTCCGTCGGGTCTGGCTGCCGGCTATTTTTTATCGCTGCTGGGGTATACGTGTGACATTTATGAAGCCCGGTCAGAACCCGGAGGAATCTTGCGGTGGGGGATACCGCGATACCGGTTGCCGGATGATGTCGTTGCATCTGAAATTGAACGGATTAAAAAGACGGGTGTAAAGATCATTTGTAATACGCCGGTGACTCAAGACTTTCTCGAAAACGCCAAAAAACGTTACCATGCCATTTTTATCGGATGCGGTCACGGCCGTTCATTGAAAATGAATATTCCAGGTGAAAATATGGCCGTTGACGGTCTTGAGTTTCTTAACCTTCTGTGTAAGGGAAACGTCGTCTCTTCAAATGGAACAGCAGCGGTTATCGGCGGCGGTAACACGGCAATTGACGTTGCTCGATCTCTTGTCCGCTTGGGAACGACAACCACCCTGGTTTACCGAAGACGGAAACAGGACATGCCGGCATTTAAAGCAGAAGTGGAAATGGCTGAAAAGGAAGGCGTAAGAATTGTGGAACTGTATTCCCCGCTCAAAATAAGTGAAGATAACGGTGAATATATTTTATCGTTGCAGAAGATGAAAACCAGCGGGATGGTAACAGACCGCGACCGAGCACGCGTCGTTCCAGACGGCCAAAGCACCCAACACTTACGATTCCATAAGATTATTGTAGCCATCGGCGCAGAGCCTTCAGCCCCATGGCAGTTTCCCTCACGAAAAAATGACGAAACCTTATATCTCAGCCACTGTACATTTACAGTCTCAGACCCACCGGTTCTGTTTGGAGGTGATCTGACCAACACCGTAAAAAGTGTCACAGATGCCGTCGCTTCTGGAAAACAGGCAGCCATGTCCCTTGATGTCTTCCTTAAAGAGGGACGGCATATCATTAAAGACCGTTTGAATTCTTGCCTTGTGGGAAATGGGCCTGCCCTCTCCATGGAGTGTTATCTGGAGAAAAAACGATGGGTCAGAAATCCTCATATTGTATCGTATAGCGACATTAATCTCGATTATTTTTCCCAGACGCTTAGGGTTGAATCAGAATCACTTGCTATCAACAAACGAATGAATTCTTTCGATGAAATCGAAAAAACGTTCACCATCATCCAAGCCATGGAAGAAACCCGACGCTGTTTCAACTGCGGCATCTGTAATGCTTGCGACAACTGTCGGATATTCTGTCCGGAAATTGCCGTGATTCTTAAGGGTGCCAAAAGGCAGATTAATCTCGATTACTGCAAAGGATGTGGAATCTGCGTTTTTGAATGCCCGCGCAGTGCTATGGATCTGGAGGAAGAATTATGAAACATGTTTTGGAAGGAAGCCATGCAGTTTCTGAAGCAGTGAGGCTGGCAAAAGTACAGGTAATGTCCGCCTATCCCATTACTCCCCAGACTCATATCGTTGAAGCACTATCGGAATATTGCTCCGACGGAACCATGAATGCCCGGTTTTTATGTGTAGAAAGCGAGCATTCGGCAATGGCTGCCGTAATCGGAGCTTCAAGTGCAGGCGTTCGAACCTTTACAGCCACTTCTTCTCAGGGTTTGGCATTGATGCACGAACTCTTGCACTGGACTTCAGCGGCTCGACTCCCCATTGTCATGGCTGAAGTCAACCGTGCTCTGGCGCCTGGATGGAACATATGGATGGACCAGACCGACAGCCTTGCTCAGCGGGATACCGGCTGGATTCAGCTTTACTGTGAGGATGGCCAAGAGGTTTTTGACACCACACTTCAGGCATATCGTTTGGCTGAAACCGTCAATCTGCCGGTTATGGTGGTTCTGGATGCTTTTTTTCTTTCCCACACCTTTGAACCCGTGGATATACCCGATCAGAAACTGGTGGATCGTTTTCTACCGCCGTTTTCTCCTCGAATTGCACTGGACACCTCAGATCCTTTTGCTATGGGCCAAATGGCACCACCAAATGTATATATGGAGATGCGATACGATATTCAAAAGGCCATGGAACAGGTTCCGGACATATTTGCCAAAGTAGAGGAAGAATTTATGGAAATATTTGGCCGAACATACGGTATGATGGAAAAAATCTTTTGCGATGACGCCAAAATCATTCTGATAATTACCGGAACGGCAGCAAGCACATGTCGCAAGGTCATCTCCGATCTTCGTTCCCAGGGAGAAAAAGTCGGAATGATCAAGCTCAAAATGTTTCGGCCGTTTCCAACAGATCTGATTCGAAAACATCTCATTCAAGCGCAAAAGATCGCCGTGATTGACAGGAACTTCTCTTTCGGTGCCAGTGGTATTTTTGCCCAGGAAATCAGAGCAGCATTATACAACAACCACGTTCATCCTCCGGTGTTCGGTTATATTACAGGACTCGGCGGCCGTGATGTGACACCTGAAATTCTAACGGAAATTTACTGGAACACAAAAAATAGCATCGTTCCGGAAAATGAAAGTATGTGGGTGGGACTTACGGATGGATGATCGATGATTGAATTTAACCGGAGATTTTTAAACGATGACCCAACTCAAGATTCCAGACACGGACTATATGTATTCCGGACATGTGGGATGCCCTGGCTGTGGTGCAACCATTGCCATGAGATTTGCATTAAAAGCTTTGGGGGAAAAAACCATGGTTGTAATCCCGGCGTGTTGCTGGGGTGTTATTGCAGGACCCTACCCTCAATCATCGCTTAAAGTGCCGATTCTTCAAACAGCCTTTGCGACGGCAGGTGCAACCGCCAGTGGTTTGAGAGCGGCGCTGGACATGAGGGGAGATTCAGAGACCACCGTTATGGCATGGGCCGGCGACGGCGGAACCTTTGATATCGGAATTCAGGCACTCAGCGGTGCGGTAGAACGAAACGAGGATTTTATTTATGTGTGTTATGATAACGAAGCTTACATGAATACCGGGGTACAGCGCAGTTCCGCCACCCCTTTTGGCATGCGCACCACAACAACACCAGGCAAAGGATGGAAAAAAAGCCGCAAGAAAAATATGGTTGAGATACTTGCAGCCCACCGCATTCCTTATGCTGCCACAGCCAGTATCGCTTATCCAGAAGATATGATTAAAAAATTTTATAAAGCCCGCCGGATGAAAGGCGGAACAAGATTTCTTCATATTTTTGCCTCATGTCCCACAGGTTGGCGCATCCCATCTGAAATGTCCGTCAAAATTGCCCGACTTGCAGTTCAAACCAATGTATTCCCCCTATATGAGGTCGAAGACGGTGTTGACTATACAATCAACATCAAGGGGAATCGACCGGTAAGGGATTATTTCAAAATCCAGGGCCGTTTCAAACATTTAACCGATGGAGATATCGAGCAGATCCAAAAAATGGTGGATGAAGACTGGGCCCTTCTTTTTCGAAAGACATTACCGGCTTCAAAGAGGAAATCTGTTAAAAGTGAATCAATTTGACATTTTTTTTCAACTTTTTGATAATGTTACGATTATCTTATGAAAAGCGCCATGGAGAGGATCCCGGGGGAGTCGACATAGATGTATAAAAATTTCTTTGGCTTCAATGAAAGACCATTCAAGCTCGTTCCGAACCCTGCTTATCTTTTTTTGAGTAGAAGTCACGAAGAAGCGCTTGCCCATCTTACCTACGCCGTTATCCAAGGTGAGGGTTTTATGGAGATTACAGGTGAAGTCGGGACCGGTAAAACAACACTCTGTCGGGCATTTCTCGAACACCTGGACAAGGATACAAAAGCGGCGTATATCTTTAACCCGAATCTTAACTCGATAGAGCTGCTCAGAACCGTTAATGATGAATTCGGTATTCCATCGGATGCAGACAATGCCAAAGACTTAATCGACACACTGAATTCCTTTCTTATCGAGCAAAAAACCCAAGGAAAAAACACGATTCTCCTCATCGACGAGGCTCAGAATCTGACAAATGAGGTTTTGGAACAATTACGTTTGCTTTCCAATCTTGAGACCGCCAAACATAAGCTTTTGCATATCATTTTAGTGGGCCAGCCAGAACTGAAAGAAAAACTCAATTCCCACGAACTCAGGCAATTGAGACAAAGAATATCTTTGAGTTGCCAGCTGATTCCTTTGAGCTTTAAAGACGTTCGAGACTATATTCAACACCGTATTCATGTCGCCTCCGGGAAACCGGAGGTCCAATTTACCGATGCCGCATATCGCTCCATTTATAACTATTCGCAGGGCATTCCTCGACTCATCAATATCGTCTGCGACCGGGCGCTTCTGACGGCATTCGGCCTTGATCAAAAGGAAATTACACAGAAAATCGTCAAGGCATCCATCGAGGAATTAACCGAGGGGAGTGACGTAAACAAAAACAGCTTTAAGAAACGTAAAAAAGCAATTCTATTGTTTTTTTCATTGTCTGTAATCCTATTGATGATCTTTTACTATCATCAAGGATTGTTAAAAATTAAAACGACATTGAATTCACCTGAAACAAAAAAAGTCGATTCATTTTATTCAATAAACGAAGAAAAATCGGACCCAGCTGATACGGCTTCTAAGGCAAAACCACCGGTTCCCACCCTTAATTCTGCTGTTACAAAAAAACCGGTTCCAGAGGTCACGGCATCTGAACCCAAAAAAATTGTTCCAGTCCCTACTGAATTAGAATCAAAAAAACCGATCCCCATTGTTATTGCATCCGACTTAAAAAAAATCGAGGTACAGAAAAAAAAAGCTCTTGAACCTGTTATAGAGCCCATTACAAAACCCGTCCGGAATTTGGGCGATCTTCTGAAAACAATGAACAGGCTCTCTTCAAGAAGAATGGCCATTAAGGTGGCATTAAATTTGTGGAACATTGAGCCCGAAATAAAAGTAGGCCTTGATACCATGGATGATGATCAGGCCTTTTTTCGGGCTGTTGCAAAGAAATACAATCTTTTGATACGCCGAATTGAAGGAAATTTAAATGCCATAAAAAAATTGAACCTGCCGGTTATTATGGCCGTACATTTGAATCAAGGCGTTTCTCCCGTATATCTTGCGCTCATCAAAATAGATACCCAAAAAGTGACACTTAGAGGAGGAAATCAGGATATATCAATAGAACTGACACCGGCTGAGATTGACTCTTATTGGTCAGGCGTGGCATACATTCCATGGAAAAATTTCCTCTCAATAACCGGAACCGTTCCTTTAGATTCTCCGAAGCATTCCATAACAACACTTAAAATGCTCTTGCGGGATATTGGGTTTAAAGAGATCAAAATAAACCCTTTTTATGACGACAAAACCCGACAAGCGATAAAAAAAATCCAGAGAAAATATGGCCTACATATTGACGGTACGGTAGGCTCTACAACCAAAATTGCGCTTTATAATGAAAAAAAGGTTTTTAAACGACCCCATATTGTCAATGTCGCAAATCCGTTTGTTCGATGATTTTTTCTATGCATTCAAATGGACATTGATACAAAGGGGGCAGACGGTATTTCTTGATTAGCACATTTTTATTAAGAGTATACAGAGAGTATTTCTAAATTGAGTTCAATTTTAAAGGCTTTAAAAAAGCTTGAAAATCAAGCTACAGACCAAAACCAAGTTCGATTCTGGCGGCCAGAACCCCCTATTCAAAACCACGACCATGAGCGGATAAATGGTCATCTGCCTTTTAAAAAACGCTATGTTATTATTTTCGCTGGTTTTGTCTTTGCTATCGGCATCGGGGTAATTTTGAGCCAGAAATTCCATGAAAAAAAAACGGACTTCACAACAAAAAAAGAAGCTGCGCTCGAAAAACCCGCACGCTCCCTTGAAAAGAAAGCGCCCACACGGGATAGGGTACAAAAAGAATTGTCTTCCCGACAGGATGGTAAAAAATTCGAGCCGATTGCAGCGGCACCAAAATCGCCCCCCCCCTCTTCTCACAAATCCCGGGTGAATACGGCCGTTTTGTCTAACAAAAAAACATCGTCACCGAAACAGCCTCGAAAAGAGACAAATTTTGTAAAACGCGCCGAAAAACCCTTACAAAACAAAAAAACCGATCGGTTTGCATCCATACCTGTGAAACGATCGAATCAAACCCAGATCGAGCTTCAAGCAATTGCCTGGTCCAACGATCCGAAAAGTCGTCTTGCTGTGATTAACGGTATTATTTTGAGGGAAAGAGAATCTATTGACAATGTCATTGTGATGCATATAGGTAAGGATGCAGTTGTTTTTAAAAAAGGAAGAGAGGAATGGAAACAAATGTTTGGGTTTTAACCATTTCCACATCCCCAGCTTAATCGTAAAAACGCTCTATGATCTTTTTCTTTATTTAAATTTCACTTAACCAATTAATATATCTGAATAAAAAACAAAGGAGCCATTGATGAGCAACGAACAATTTTTCTTTACATCAGAATCGGTTACCGAAGGCCATCCTGACAAGGTGGCCGACGCCATATCAGATTCCATACTGGACGCTATTATGGAAAAGGACAAAAAATGCAGGGTTGCCTGTGAGACCCTTGTCACAACCGGACTGGCTTTTATCGCCGGCGAAATTACAACCGACTGTTATGTTGATATGCCCGATATCGTAAGGAGAACCATTCGTGAAATCGGATACCATTCTTCAAAAATGGGCTTTGACTGGCAGACTTGCTCGGTAATCACCAGCATCGATCAACAATCACCGGATATCGCTCAGGGAGTCAACATCGGCGAAGGTCTTTTCAAGGACCAGGGAGCTGGCGACCAGGGTCTTATGTTTGGATATGCCACGGATGAAACACCCGAGTTAATGCCCATGCCTATTGTATTTGCCCATAAGCTTTGTCAACGACTTGCCACAGTTCGTAAAAACG
>Ga0209536_100003779_pt1 | contig 24162 bp, 19 predicted proteins | sample DeeMarSeWOR28_12_FD_187461 | JGI IMG/M metagenome (GOLD analysis project Ga0209536, IMG submission 187461) | Marine sediment microbial communities from White Oak River estuary, North Carolina - WOR-2-8_12 (SPAdes) (version 2) | ecosystem: Environmental > Aquatic > Marine > Intertidal zone >...
CTCGTTGTCTCGTCCTAAATAAAGTTTATGCCAAAAGGCATCCCTTTGGGACAGGTTTAACACTTAATCCTGATATTAATTTACAATTATTATTTAGTCTTCCAATTATCAAGTTGTTGTCTTTCTGATGTACAACCAGCATTCAAGCATCAGCACAAACATAATTAAATCGATTACACCGAAAAGTACCACAAATAAGATATGTGGAACTGAGCCTAATGCAAAATAGATAAATGCAACCGAACAATACGCCAATTTGTATAGGGCTCCAACGGCAATCAAGTCCCGATTCTGATACAGGTCGCCCAGATAAATAAACCAGTAAGCGATTCCAATGACAAACAAGAATGCACCAATAAGCGCAATATACCCAGTGAATTCCGGTAATTTCTCAGAGATACCTAAAAGGCTGAACGCCCATCCATAAAAAAAGATAAATACAATTCCAAGAATGAAGTCATAAAGGGCACCAACAAGGAATAGTCCCCGGTAAAAACGTTCTCTTTTTGCTTCCATTGTAAATTATAATGTTAGTTTAATGAAAAAATTTATATATCACTCTTTCCTACCTTGCATAATACAAGATACGAATAATAGCTGATAGCCAGGGCTTTCGGGACAAAAAGAATGCATAAGACATTGTCTAGCCGTCTAGTTATCCAGCATTGAAACTATTATTAATGGGCCAATGTTATGTATAGTACAGGAGGTAATGCCAAGATTCGTCACTTTTTACATTAATTCATGCACATAATGTCAAATCAACCACAAAATGAAGATTTTTATCGATTTAATGTAGGTCAATTCGAATGTATATCTGTAAGCGATGGTACCTACGATTATGATCCGGGTCATCTGTTTACAGGTAAAACCAAGGAGGAAATAAATGAACTTTTGAGAAGTCATAATTTGCTAACTGATAAGATCACCTCGCCTTACACATTTTTATATGTCAATACCGGTGAACATCAAGTACTGGTTGATATGGGAGCAGGTAAACTAGGCCCTAATACCGGAAAACTTGTGAATAATCTGAAAGCAGCCGGGATTCAACCGGAAGATATCAATACCATTTTTATCACACATGCCCATCCGGATCATATTGGCGGCACATTGGATGAGGGTGGAAATCCCAACTATCCAAATGCCCGGTATTTTATGTGGAAAAAGGAGTGGGATTTCTGGTTTTCAGAAGAAGCGATTCAGGAGGTAGAGGAACATTTATCTCAGATCGTACCCTTGGAGGTATTTATGAAAGCAGCGAGAGGACAACTGGGACCCATTCAGGATAAAATAGAAATGATTAATAAGGAATCAGAAGTTTTACCAGGCATTTCTGTATACTTTGCACCAGGACATACACCAGGTCACATGGTGGTTTCTTTTTCATCGGAAGGGGAAGAATTGTTTTTTACCAGTGATAGTGTGATTTTTCCTATATTCCTTGAACACCCTGATTTGCGTATTACGGTTGATATCTTACCGGATGTTGCAGATACAAGCAAACATCGGATTTTTGATCTGGTATCCGAAAAAAAAGCATTAGTCCTCGCTCAGCACTTTCCTCCTTTCCCAAGCCTGGGGCATGTAGTAAAGATGGGTAAAGGATGGCAATGGCAGCCCATAGAAATTTGATGATAAAAAATTTATTCAGTCTAATTACTTTAACTAACAACAACCAAAAAGAATAATCATGACAAAAGTTTTAGTAGTAGGTGCAACAGGCCTTGTTGGCTCAAACCTGGTCCGGGCATGCACGGAACGTGGATTTGTGGTACGGGCCCTGGTTCGCCCGGAAACATTGGCAAACACAAGAAAAATGGATCCCATTCGGGCTTCAGGAGCAGTTATAATGGAAGGCTCCCTAGAAGATTTCGACAGCCTTTTTAAAGCCTGTAAAAGCATGGATATTGTGATTTCAGCCGTGAGTGGGGCTCAGCTAGCCCAGCAGAGCCTGCTCGTCAGAGCTGCCATAAAAGCCAAAGTTAAAAGATTTATCCCGTCTGATTTCGGGGTTGATGCGAAAATTGCCGGCGAAGGATCCTGTGCTCTTTTCGACATAAAAATAAAGATTCACCAAGCAATAAAAGAATCAGGGATAAATTACACCTTTATACATTCCAATGGTTTTTTTGAATATTGGGTGTACAGCCTGGGACAGGTTGGATTAACAATTGGATTAACAGCTCCACCTGATGAAGTGGAATTCTATGGGAAGGGCAATGTGAAATTTGCTATGGGGAGTTTGTGGGATATTGCCCGGATAACAGCAAGAACAGTCGATGATCCACATACCAAGAACCAAGAAATTGCTATCATAGCGAATGTTATGACACAGGAAGAACTGATCCAGCTATGGGAGGAGATATCAGGTAAGCGTGTAAAACGTAAACCAGTGAGTCTCGCCGACCTTGAAGGGATTATATCGACATCTACTACTCCTGATACTTTTATGAACCGAGTACTTGCCCAGCTTAAACGTTCTGTCTGGTTTCGAGGAGATGCGGGGAAAGCTTCCAATATTGCTCTGGATGCCTTATCCCTCTATCCTGATTTACACATACAAACTGTTCGCGAAGCATTGATGCAATTTGCGAAGGCAGGATGATCTGGCCTTTGGGTTTACCTGAAATTTATGATAATCCGACTTTCATTCGTAATCGTAAGAATTTGAGATGAAAGCAAAGGTTATCTTATTAAGTATTTGTTTTTTAACCAAAAAAATAATCGGATCGGGTTTCAATAAAATTCCTGATTGGCTGAAGCTTGTAATGTGTGTTATCAAATAGTCTGAATAATTCCGAATGTTGTAACATTAATTAATGATTATTCTTCAAATTGGCTCATTTAATTTATATTTCTCCGGCATCCTTTTTTATAAAACTTGTTCCGAATCACCACAATCCCACGTTCTCTAATATCACCTGATATCTTGGATTTGTATTCAGCTTGTCAAAAGCCGATTCTGTTTTGATAAAAATGATCCGCAGTGATCCTAATTTGAATGTTTCTTCCAGATAATCTAATGCTTTTTCAATTTCATCAAGCAGGGCAAAACATAAGGCTTTATGGAATGGATGATTATGAGGCCTTTTATAATAAATCAAGCCCTCGTTAATTACCCATCGTAATAATCCCTCTATCCCATCTTTCTTGAATATTTCTTCTGTAGCGGGAATATATTCTGAAGAAATAGGATCGAGGAACAATATTTTTTGATATTCCTTAATCGCTTCCTCATTTTTCCCTTCCTTAAGATAACCGTAAAATGACCATAGCATGGCAGGCATAAAAGTTTCATCAATGACAAGTGTATTATGAAATTGATTTATAGCCAGCTCATACTTTCGCGACATATATAAAATTATTCCATAAGCAAAATTAAAAATCAGATTGAAGGGATCCAGTTCACGGGCCCGCCGATTATAAGCTAAAGCTTTATCGAAGTCTTCTATTACTGCATAAGCTAAACCACCTATATGATGTGTCAAGGGTAAATTTGGATTGATTTCAAGTGCTTTTTTAATATTTTGCTCAGCCCCATCCTTATTCCATTCGCTGAGATTAAGATAACCAAATAAAGCATAAGTGTCTGCGAGGGAATCATCGATTTCAAACGATCTTTGTAATAAATCCCTGGCTTTTGGAAGTGCTTCTTTGGGTAATAGCTCTCCCCAATCCGCCATGGCGATATAGGCTCCTGCCAGACCTGTATAAGCCAGCGCATAATTGGGATCTGCATCAATCGCCGTTTGATAATACTTCATACTCTCGGCCATTCCCTCCCGCGTTCTTTTATACCACTGATAAAGGCCTTTCAAATAGTAATTGTACGCTTCCTGGTTATATGTCTTACTTTTTAAAACCTGCTTTCGTTCTCCTTCTAACAACTGAATTCTAAGTTTCTGTACAATTGCCAGTGATATCTCATCCTGTATTTCAAAGATATCAGCCATCTCACGATCATAACGCTCGGACCAGAGATGGGATCCATCCGAAACGTTGATGAGCTGGGCGGTGATGCGAAGCCGGTTACCTGCTTTTCGTACACTACCTTCCAGTAAAGTCTCAACGCCAAGCTTTTGGCCAATTATCCGTATATCTACATTTTTATTTTTAAATTCAAAAGCCGAGGTACGGGCAATAACTTTTAAACTTTCTACATGGGTGAGTGCATTAATAATCTCTTCGGATATCCCGTCACAGAAATATTCCTGTTCCGGATCATTGCTCATGTTCACAAACGGTAATACGGCAATTGAATTTTTTGATTCTGTTGTGATTGAAATTGTATCCTTTACTTCCAAATCTTTGTAATCATGAACGTTATATACTTTTATGGGTTCATCAACATTCTTAAATATCTTTTCTTCAATAAATTCGGCATTTATGTCAGCTTTGTTCTTCACATCCTTGTAAACTGCCCCGGAAATCGAAATACAACCTTCCTCAGTATATTTCTGAAGCCGGGAAGCTACATTCACGCCATCACCCAATACATCCATACCTTCAAACACCATCTCCCCTTCATGGATGCCAATCTTGAGGGGAATCTGTTGGCCTTTTGCTTCCCTTTGGATTTCCATGGCACACCGGACAGCGTCAGAAGCCAGGTGAAAACTTACCAGCATCCCGTCCCCGATCTCTTTGATCAGCGAACCATGATGCTTTTCAATATATTTCTGATGGATTTTTCTGTTTTTTCGAAGGGTTTCAAATGCAAGATCCTCATCCCGCCCCATCAGGGCTGTATAGCCAACGATGTCGGTGAACATTATGGCCGCTAATCGGCGTTCGGACATTTCGGATATATTAATAGAATATGAAATTTAGCATTTATTGGTTGAATTTTCAATGTAAACTGGATAAATAACTACCTGAGGGGAAATAGTTATTACGTTATCAGGGTAAATCATGAGATTGAATAACTAGCTCATATCATAACATAATGCTTCAGCTTTATGTATAACAATCCGTATAGCTGGCTTTAGCCGTTATCCAGCTTCAAGGCTAAAATGCGTATCGGCGTCCTGGTCAAAACCAAAGGATTCATCCTGAGGTTCAGGAAATGAAGGATCATTATGTTTATATTCCTCCCTCTACTATCTCTTCAATTCTTTCCCGGATTTTTGTTTTTTTATTCTGTGCATCGGCTACGATCTGTTTGAATTCGTCTTCATTCCTGATATTATTAAAAAGGGGATCGTAGTAAATAAAATTCTCATAAGCATATGAAAATCCTGGCGGCTCTGAAAAGGTAAAACCTTCCTCCTGCTGTTTCCGAAGCCATTTCAGCGCTTCTTCTTTATTGCCTAAAAATGAATATATCCCAGCCAGGTTATAAAAAATTCCCCACCTTTGATTAAACGATCCATTTTTTGTTTTCTCCATCCAGTAATTGATATATTCATCAAATAACTGCTTGGCAATCTCTCTTTTACCCTTCATCCACAGAGTATAGGCATAGCGATGATTATACCTGATTAGTTCTATTCCTGTCTCCATCCCTTTATCATGGGCTTTTTCCCAGAATTGTTCGGATTCGGAATATCTATTTATGTAAGCAAGAGATTCAGCCAGTTTTCTTAAAACATGAGGTTCATCTGGAAGTTGCTCATACAATTTGATATATGCCTCATACGCATTCTCAAATTTCCCTTGTATAGTAGCCAACCATCCATACCAAAGGTATCCACCTGCATAATCAGGTTCCAGATCCATTAATTCTTTAAAATAATGTTCAGCCTTTTCATAGTTCCCAATATCATGATAAAATTCTCCCATTTTCATCTTCAGTATTAATAAATCATAGCTACTGTGCTCCAGTTTTTCGGCCTTCAAATAATTAGTGATTGATTTTTCGTAGTTATAATTCAGATGGTGTAAAAGGCCTAAAAACCGGTAAGTTCTCGGATCATTCGGATTTAAGGTGGTGGCATGGTAAAGGTCTGCTAATGCTTCTTCCGTTTTACTTGTGAAAGTGTAATACAACCCCCTTAAGGTATACCCTTCAGATAGCTCAGGATCTACTTCAAGTGCCTGATTGCATTGACCTAAAGCTGAATCCAGATAGTTGACATTCTCTGAACTCTCGCCCCAGATATTCCTAAACCAGAATGTCCAGCTTAAATCCGCATAGGCCATGGCAAATTCAGGATCAAGTGAAAGGGCGTGACGAAATAATTTAACAGCATTCTCGAAATCCTGATCATCATGCGAAAAGAAATAGCGGATATGGTTTTCTTTGCCCCGTAGATAAAAATCATAGGCGGTTAAACTTTTAGTGGGATTCACATTAATTTTTTCCTTCTCCTCTTGTGTTAATATCATTTTTAATTCACCGGCGATCGCCTCCGCCACCTCACTTTGAACTGAAAAAATGTCTGACCAGTCTCTTGTATATTCCTTTGCCCAGATATGCCTGTCATCCCCTGCAATTAATAACTGAACAATCAGATTTGCCACATCACCGACTTTTTGAAAACTACCTTCAATGATATAATTGACATTCAAATCTTTCGCAATCTCCGGTAAACTTTGTGTTGGCTCCCTGAACCGCTCGACAGAAGTCCGTGACCTGACCTCCAATTCCTTTATCTTTTGCAAATGGTTGATAATTGCATCCATCATCCCATCCGCCAGGTATTGCTCTTCAGGATTTGTACTAAGGTTCTTAAAAGGAAGGACTGCAATCGATTTTTCCAAATTCAACAGTGATTTCTTGGGCAAATTATACCAGATAAGAAGCGCTATAATGAATACACTCAGAATGGCAATATAATAAATTGACTTGGGGATTTTCAGCCGTCTCTGATGAGTTCGAATATGTATTTTTGGCGGTTCTACAGGCTTTTCTTCACAGATTACCTGATATACTTTAACAGGATCCTCTACGTTTTTCAGGATTTTTTCGTCAATAAATTCGGCTTTGATGTCCGCTTTATTTTTTACATCTTTATATACGGCTCCGGATATAATGATACAACCAGCTTCAGCAATTTCCTGGAGACGGGCGGCAACATTCACACCATCACCCCAGGCATCCCCCTTTTCAAATATCAAATCCCCTTCATGAATGCCAATCCTGAGTTTATATCCATTATTTGCTGCTTCTTCCTGGATCGCTATTGCACATCTTACAGCATCTGCATTGGTAGAAAAACTGGCTAAAATGCCATCCCCGATTTCCTTAATATAATCACCCTCGAATTTTCTAATAATTGATTTTTGAATATTTGAATTTTTCCTAAGAAGTCGGAATGCCTGTTCTTCATCTTTCTCCATCAGGGCTGTATACCCAACGATATCCGTGAACATAATGGCCGCTAATCGTCGTTCTGACATTTCAGTCATGAGTTAAAAAGTGATAGTAAGTTAGGGAAATTACTTTTGTTTTTCAATTCAATTTAATGGATGATCGCATGGATTTATGGATTAGTGTTTCTTTCATCAAATATCGTTCTCAAAAGGGTGTAAGCCTGGTGAGTCTTCAAAGATAGCTCTACATAAATCTATGTAACCGGGGTTGATATACTCTGGTAAACTGATTGATTCTGCGGTTGCTAAAAAAGATACATATAATCGGTTTTTAACCTTCACCATGATTTTTCGTGGGCTGAAGCCCAACCCGTTCCCTTTTCAGGACTTCATGATAAATCAGGAGGTTACAGAACTATCTCCTCTCCAATATAGTGCTTCAGCTCTAAGGTAACACAATCATAAAAATGGCTTTAGCCTTTTCATCAAATTTTATTAAGAGCCAATGGCTTTAAAAACGGACAATGGGGATGCGTTAGGGATTAATAATATTAAAAATAAATAAGGATAACATTTATTTTAATGCCAGATAATTCATAACTTATAATGCCTTTATGTTCGGAAAATTAAACGGATCACAACCATGAAAGTGAAGATGATAATTACACTCATCTTTTTGATCATAAATGTAGGATTCGCTTTTTCCGGTGATAAAAATCCAAATGCGAAGAAATACACAGGATTTATAATTGGATTATCTTTTACCCATGTCAAAGAAAAGGTCCTCAATAATATAAGACATAAAGGAACTTTCTTCCCAAGCCCTATTACCTTTATATATGAAAATGTGAAGATTAATTCTGTACAGGTTTTCGAGTTCAATATTCATTTCACCGGCTTGAAAAGCCGGTATGATCCGGATGTCTCTTCCTTGATGATTCACCCGGATATTAATTATAGATACCTGTGGAAAATTAATAAAACGGATGAAAAATTAGACTTGTATCTTGGAGGTATTACCGGTTTGAATATGCATCTGGGGTGGTATGATAATTGGGATGACAGTCACCTGTACTGGCTTACCTCGTATTATATCGGGGCAGATGGAAGATTGCATTATGAATTGACGAAAAAATCCTCATTTTACCTCGACCTCCATTTTCCAGTCATATCACTTGTTTCCAGACCTCCCGAAAGATTTTTATATAAAGGTGTGAATCCGGAATTTGGCTGGATGATCTCGGAATTACATGACAATCTAAGATTGACTACACTGCATCAACATTTCACTATGAATTTAGATCTGGCATATGAATTATATTATTCTGAAAAATCCAAACTTAGAATATTTTGGCGATTGTATTATCTAAATAATAAAATGAATTACTCTAAAAATTTGAGAGTAATTTCCAATGTAATCGGAGCGGGTCTGCTTTTCTAAAATAGACCAAAGGAATGAAAGCGTAATGAAAAACAAACGATCGATATGGATGATTCTTTTTTTAGGCGTATATTTCTTCGGATGCCTGAAGGATGAAGACATCAAGATAATATATGAAGGTTATGTGCCCGAATCCCTTAAAGATGGATGGGAAATATCATCCCCTGCGGCAGAAGGATTTTCGGAACAAGGCATTGACGAGGTGTATAGAAACTTTTATTCGGAAGCTCTTTATCCTACCATCCATAGCCTGTTGATTGTACGTAATGGGAAACTGGTAGCAGAAGCCTATTGCAGGGATAAACGGGATAGGGACAGGTTCCACAGTATTCAATCGGCTACCAAAAGTATTACCTCGTTACTGGTTGGAATTGCCATTGATCAGGGATTGATCGATTCAGTTAACCAGACAATTTTTGAATTTATTCCCGAATACTTCGATGATGATCTCAATAAAAGGGAAATAACCCTTCATGATGTTTTGACAATGGAAACGGGATTGGACTTTGATGATGATAAGCATACAGTTGAATTAATCCATTGGAAAGGAAGTACTCTTGAATATGTATTGCATAAAAATTTAATTTTTACACCGGGCACTGACTGGTACTACGGGGATGGGAATCCTCAACTGCTATCCGGGGTCATTCAAAAAGTTTCGGGAAAAACTGAAGAAGAGTTTGCAAAAAAATATCTTTTTGCTCCCCTTGATATTACCTTATATCAATGGGAAAAAGCTGCAGATGGCTTGACATTTGGTGCGGTGGGGCTTTGGTTGACTCCGAGGGATATGGCCAAAATCGGGAAGCTGATGGTGCAGGATGGTATGTGGAACGGCATGCAGGTTGTTTCTTCGGAATGGATTGCTGAATCCACTAAAAGGCAATCCACTAATCAGAATTATGGTTATTACTGGTATCCATGGGAGGAAGAAAACGCCTATTATGCATCCGGACACGGAGGGCAATTAATTTATGTCGTACCTGATCAACAACTTACCATCGTCATAACTGCCGATTCTTACAGCAATTCATCTGCTCTGTCTGCCAGATTTGATGAATTGTTTAAAGGTGTCCTTAATTCTATTATTGATTAACATAACCTGAATTCTTAATTCACAATTTTTAATTCTGCATGTTAAATTTTACATTTTTTTTGATATTCATTAATTTTATATAAACGGTCATAACCAGTCGGAGGTCCTCATGAAAAGGCCTACCAGAAGAAATTTTATACAAACCGGATTACAGATAATATTTTCCGGATTATGGGCAATTTTTTCAAGCTTTCATATCAGGGAAAAAGAGCCGGGGAAAGAAAACGAGTCACTTCTCAAGAAAAAAATCAACGCTGGATCACATTTTGATTTTGATCCTTCTTACCTGGAATCACACCGGAATGGAACCTTAAAACAACGCGGGGAAGAGCTTTGGGAGATCATGGAAAATTGTCAACTATGTCCTCGTCAATGTGGAGTCAATAAACTAAGGGGCGAAAGAGGTTTCTGCGAAGCAAATGCACAGCTGGAGATATCGGCATATGCACCACATCATGGTGAAGAAAAACCACTCCGGGGAACCGGTGGCTCAGGTACTATTTTTTTAACAAACTGCAGCCTGAGATGTGTTTTTTGTATCAACTGGGAAATCAGCCAGGGAGGTAAGGGCTTTGATCGAAGCATTCGGGAGATGGCCGGCATGATGCTTGATTTACAGAAAAAGGGCTGCCATAATATCAATTTTGTAACTCCTACACATTATTCTCCCCATATTTTAAAAGCTGTGGATTTTGCAGCCGGGAAAGGATTACGCATTCCCCTGGTTTATAATACATGTGGCTGGGAGCGGGTCGAAATTCTGAAAAAACTGGAAGGGATCGTTGATATTTACCTGCCAGATTTTAAGTATGCCGATGCTGAAATGGCTGATAAATTTTCATCAGGTGCTGACACGTACCCGGAAATCACTAAAAAAGCCCTGATGGAAATGAACCGTCAGGTGGGTGTAGCCCGACCAGCAAAAGATGGCCTTATGTATCGTGGACTGATGATCCGTCATCTGGTGATGCCCAACCGGGTAAGTGGTTCGAAAGCAGTGGTTCAATGGATCGCCGAAAATCTCCCGAAGGATACATATCTTAATATCATGTCACAGTACCGTCCACATTATAAAGCAAGGGAATATCCGGATATCAATAGAAGAATTACACGAGGTGAATACGGGGAAGTAATTCTCTGGGCCAAGGAAGCCGGGTTAACCAACCTTGATGTCCAGGGATACTGGTGGTAAGAAAGGTTTATTTGAATATCGAATAAGGAATGATGAATATCCAATTTCGAAATTCAGTGTTCAATATTCGAAATTCGGTGTTCGATATTCGATATTCCATTTTATGAAACATACCTTCACTTTGGCATGACCTGTTATAAAGCATAGATAATTAAGGCTAGTTTAAATATACTCTAATTTTAATCTACTATAGTTTCATGTTATGATAAATTAATTTCACGATATATAATCCTACATTTCTGTTTCTGCTGTTTCTGCTTCAGGGACAGAGATAGGCAGATCCGAATTAAATATATCAATTGCTACCTTCCAGGATCCGTCAGACTGCCGTTTCCAGATCTCAAGGTATTTCCCATTATCCTGAATAGCTTCCTCCCCTTCTCCCTCCATGGCAAGGAAATATCTTCCATAGACATAGGCGATATCTCCAGCACCTTCCACCTTTATATGATTAAATTGCATATCAGTGATAGGAGGAAAAGATCCAAGGAAAGAAATAATATTTTCCTTACCTTCAATTGCCTCAGCATTCGGAGGTAATATAATACCATCACTTGTGTAATAATGTTCAGTGTAGGCCGTCCAATCTGTTGTTCCCGGTCCCATATCGGTCGCAGTAGTAGTAGGTTCCCTGATTGCTTCCAAATCAGCATCTGTCAGCCCACTGGGAGTTTCCGGTTAACAACTCAATAGGAACAAAACCCAAGTGAAAAATAAAACGATAAAAATTCTCATTAACGGTCTCATAGTATTATATGTTTAAGTTATATAAATCAAAATCTGCCAATAAAAACCTACATTCATATTTGTAATGATTTATAGTTATAAATAATTTCAGAAGTGGCTATTATGATCCGTTATCATAGACAGACGCATACACCAGGGTATTTGTAATCTGTAGTTTTTATATCGTTCTTTCACCTTTCCAATTTTGATTTCCCCTCCTTTTTTTTCTGCTTTCAGTTGTGTTATTTTCAATGGATTTAATAATTTTCTTATGGGAATATATTTTAAATCATTACATCTCTTAAACATGAAAAAATGGAAAGGCGCAAATTTATTCGTTCTGCGACAGCAACTTCAGCCTGTGCGTTAACCGGAGCATTCATTCCGGATAAGACTTCAGGTATGGATAAAAAAGAAGATTTTATTTGTAAGCTTACAGTCCTTAAAAAAACGATCCATCTGGATTTATATGAAAAATACAGAAACGGTCCGGGAAGCATATGTCAGGTTTTTGAAGAGGGACAGGAATTCGAATTTAAAACACCCTTTGAACATCCTGAAGGATTTTGTCATTGGGCCTGGGCGGATATTCGACATTATGTACAGGCAGTATATTTTGGAAGACCGGAAACCGTAGTCACATGTTGTACTGATGGATTCCGGCCGGTTTTATTTAAAATAGAACGAGTGAGAGTTTAATTACCAGATAAATCGGCACATACCAGTTCCGAATCGCTACGGACAAAAACATGCTTATAAGCAAATGCCGGGTGCGCCCAGGTAACTCCCACCCCACTCCGGTTAAGTTGTTCCCGGGTGGGCTCAATCAATTTGGCACGACTGACTTCCTTATACCCTTTTTCAGATAATTTTGCGATGATCAATTCGCCATTTTCATTGAACATATAGGTTAATTCCCCATTCTGAACAAAATGAATATTTGCCCACCGGGCCTGCTTAACGGCACTTAGGTTTTCCCAGATTCGATCTCCTGTTGCCATTTCCAGGCAACGGAGTTCTCCATAACTGTCAACACCGTAAATATATTCTCCTTTTAATAAGGGAGTTGAAATACAACAATGCAACGCATCTGTATTCCGCTCATTTTTTCCAGCTCTCTGCCATACCTTGTGAACGGTCAGACGGTCCTCAGCCAATTTTAACAGCATGGATCCATCGAAAAAGTTACTGACAAATAAATAGTTATTATAAACTACCGGTGAGGCAATGTTGATGATCATCTGTTCCTGCCGGAATTCCTCCGACCAGTAAACCGCCCCGGTATCTGGATTTAGTCCAACAACCCGTTGACCTGTCCATACGATAACAACCTGTTTCCCTGCCTGATCAATGAGAATAGGCGCGGAATAGGAAGCATCATCATCAAGCGACCTCCAGATCTCTTTACCGGTATTCTTATTAAAAGCGACCACGCAAGCTCCATCACTACCTCCAATATTTACAATAATTTTGTTTTCAACGATTAAGGGAGCAGCCGATATCCCCCATGTTGGCATCCTGATAGCATATTCTTTATAAAGATCGTTTGACCAGATAACCTCTCCCGTTTTGTTTTCAAAACAATATAAATGACCCATAGTCCCCAGTGAATAGGCACGGTTTTCATCAATTATTACAGAGGCTCTCGGACCTGCCGGATAACCAATCCCTATATAATCACAGTCATAGAAATAGGACCAGATTTTTTCACCTGTCTCTGTATTAAAACAAAGAACTCTTTCAATTTCGTCCGGTCTTCGAACCCGGTCGGTAACATATACCCGACCGTCGGCCACGGTTGGGCCACTGTACCCTGCTGAAACGGGGATTCTCCATTTGATCGTCAATGGATTTGTATCAAATTTTGTTATAATTCCTTTTTCATACCATGTTCCATCCCGGTTAGGTCCCCGCCAGTCCGGCCATTCATCCCATTGTTCCCCACTGCCAATCAGGAAAAAGAAAACAAGTGTAAGTATAAGATTAATAAAAAACATATCCTTTTAAATTTCAGCAACCGTTTCAACGATTGCATCTCCATTCTTGAATAATTCCGGGCGTATCTCAATCCCCAGACCGGGTGTTTCAGGAGGAGAAACATACCCTTCTTCCGGAACCGGCACATTGTTGATGAAATAGGGATACTGATGGGTGTATTTCCAGTAATTACTCTCCATGATCAGGAAATTCGGGAGCGCAGTGGTAAGATGAATGGAAGCAAACCATAAAAGGGGACCGCCGCAGGTATGGGGGGAGGTGGGTATAAAATAGGCATCCGCCATATCGGATATTTTTTTACCTTCGGTAATCCCACCACACCATGTAAGGTCGTACATGATCACATCAAAGGCTTTTAACTCAAAAAATTCCCTGTATTCATAACGGGTGGCCAGTGTTTCACTCATGCAGATGGGTACGGATGTTTCACTGGCTAATGATGCATAGGATTTGGCATTGTTCATCAGCATCACATCTTCCAGGTATAAAATACCGTATGGTTCCAGCGCCCGGGCGATCCGCTGAGCACTGGGCAGATCAAACCTTCCCCAGCAATCCACGCAGATATCCATTTTATTCCCCGCCGTTTCCCGTATCTGCCGGATCCAATCCAGGCCGTTTTCAATTTCTGCAGCAGTGATATATGGCCCACTGGCACGGAACGGATAGATCTTCATGCATGTGATGCCCCGATCCAGTAAAAACTTGACAATTTCTACCGTATCAGGGCCCATTTTAGTATTGTTAATTGCCCAGTAGTCTGTCGTAGTATTGTACACTTTTACCTTCGATCGTGTTTTCCCACCAATGAGACGGTAAAGAGGCAAACCTGAGGCCTGGCCCAGGATATCCATCTGGGCCATATTGATAGCGCTCAATATCCGCATATCAGCGCCACCTGCATTCCGCATGGCCATCTGATGATAAAAGGACTGCCAGATCCCGTCGATATCACGTGGGTCCTTCCCGATCAGAAGCCGGGTATAATCCTTTAAGGTCCCAATCTCACCGTTGGAAAAAGGGTAGGTCTCTCCTGTTCCAATGAGGCCACTATCCGTGTGAAGCCGAACCCAGCAGAATTCAGCCCCGCCTGAACCGCCGGAACCCCCTCCGATTTTAATTTTGTCACTGAATGTTATTGCTTCGATTCTGGTGATTTTCAGCGTATCGGTTTGCCGGATGGCGGCGAGCGTGGCAGAAGGAAGCATGCCGGCTCCCAGGGTAACCAATCCTGTGGTTTTCAGGAACGCTCTTCGTGTAACAGGCTGTTTCATTTTGAATCAGGATTTATTTAAAAAATCTTCAGATCATCGGTCATCAAATAAAGATAAAAATTAAAATTAAAATTTCATTTCCTGGAGCAAGTAACTTTCGTCTGAGAGGAATTTAGCGAGTTTGGAGGTTCATCCTGACTATTTTTGTAATGATCTCTTTGTATTTCATTGAGATCAGGTAATTACAAGCATCTCTGATTCGGATGTTGCTTCCGGGATTTCAAGCCCTTCTTCCTGCATCACTTCCAGATGTAATTTAATGGCCTCGATTATATTTTTTTCAACTTCTTTTTTATCCGCTCCTGCTGAAGTACATCCAGGTAAATCAGGTACGTAGGCACTATACCCATCAGGGCTTTTTTCGTAAATCACAAGATATTTTCTCATAAGATGGGTTTTAAGTCTACCAGACAAAGATATTATTTTTTTATATGTTTTTGATCTGATAAAGTATTCCCTAAAAATTTAATTTTTTCGTTTATGTTATCTCTTATAATCCATTTGGTTCAAGTGTTCCCAGTTGGTGAGTTGAAGTGGAACGAAGATCATTTCTTAATTTAAAGAATCTCAAACAGAAGTGGATAGGACCAATATATGACAGATGATATGATGGTTTATATGTACGTATATGCTCAAGTATAATTACTCAGCTATCTCTTAATTTTATACAGCAGGAATCTTTAAACGGGAAAATACGACCCCCTGGGTCAAAGAAGAAAATCTGCGATGGAAACTCGTACTATCACTTCCAAACCTGTGTTTCAGCGAGTGGTAGTACGAGTTTCTATTCTTGATCAAAGTAAAGGCGCGGAAGCTGGCGGCTGATAAATCCCTGAGCTTGGCTCGCCTACGCATAGCTTCGACGGAGCACAGTCGAAGGGTTGTGCGAAGGACTGACGTTGGTCTATTTCAAATTCTAAGTTAATCCATCGCTGCAGTCTTCGACCTTACTTCGCTTGTGCTACGCAGAGGCACGCAGGCTCAGACATGACACCCACCCACCAGTCTTCGACGGGCTCAGACTCGACCAACGCACGTTGATCTTTAACTCATCCATAAACTTACGAAGCACTGATATTTGACCGAGCGGAGGAGAAGCCTCCATACGACCGGGGAATATGCTGAAGAGCAAGGAATCGGTTTTCACAGCCATTGAGGTAGAATATTTCATGATAAATAGTTAACTTTAATATAGCATCGGGTAACAATCAAGTCGGATTTCGTATAACTATTTTTTAACCATGCCCGAAGACAGACCTAGAATTAAATATATATGGAAGATCGGCGATTAGCGGCTATTATGTTTACAGATATTGTTGGCTATACAGCCCTCATGGGAAGGGACGAGGATAAAGCATTTCAAATTCTCCGCAAGAATCGCGAAATCCAGCGACCACTCATAAAAAAATACCACGGAGAATGGCTCAAAGAAATGGGCGACGGCATCCTGGCCAGCTTCAACTCCTCCTCCGATGCAGTCCGCTGTGCAGACGAGATCCAGCAGGCAGCGAAAAAGGAGGGAATCGCCCTGCGGATCGGGATCCATGAGGGAGAAGTGGTGTTCGAGGGCGGGGATGTACTGGGAGATGGAGTGAATGTGGCTTCCAGACTGGAAGAAATGGCTGAAAAGGGATGCATTAATGTTTCCGGGGCAGTATATAAGGATATAAAAAACAAGGCAGGAATCAAAACTGAATTTCTTGAAGAGAAAACGCTGAAGAATGTTGATGAACCCATTAAGATCTATAGGGTCAGCTGTGAAGAATTTCTAGAAGTCATATCCGGTACGATAACTTCTGATTCAACCTTACCCGATAAAAAATCGATCATCGTCCTGCCCTTTGTCAATATCAGCCCCGATCCGGACCAGGAATATTTCAGCGATGGCCTGACCGAGGAGATCATTACCGATCTTTCTTTTATCCATGATCTGCTGGTCATTTCCCGTAACTCAGCAATGACATTTAAAGGTACTAAACTCACTACACTGGAAATCGCTGAAAAAGTGAATGTGCACTATGTGCTGGAAGGCAGTGTGCGGAAGGCAGGGAACAATCTGCGAATAATTGCTCAATTGATTGATGCCAAGAACGATACCCATCTCTGGGCTGAAAAATACAGCGGCACGCTGGATGATGTGTTCGATATTCAGGAAAAGGTATCTCGTTCCATTGTGGATGCACTTAAACTAAAACTGAGTCCGGATGAGGATAAAAAAATAGAAGAAAAAACCATTGACAATGTTCATGCGTATGAATGCTATATGCGGGCAAGACAAGAGGTCTTGAAATATACCGATGATTCTTTACAACGTGCACTTAAATACCTTACGAACGGATTAAATATCATAGGCGAGAATATCCTCTTTTACTCAGGCATTGGATATGTCTATTATCAGTACTTTGATACTGGATTGAGGACGGATAAAGATTACGGTGCAAAAGCGGAAGAATACGCCGATAAAATATTCAAACTCGATCCTGACTCTTCTCATGGTCATAGGTTAATTGGCTTGGTCAAACTCAAACGAGAGAATACCTTAGAAGCATACAAACACCTTAAACAAGCCTATATTTCTAACCCCAATGATTGGGATACCTTGTTTTGGTTGATCCCTATTTTAGGGGCATATCTGGGGAAGATATTAGCGGCACGACCTCTGGTCAAAAAGGCGTTAGAAATTGATCCCCTCACACCGAGCAGCCAGGCAATTCCAGCTATCTTGTATTGGATGGAAGGCAGGTTCGATCTTGCATTGGAATATTATGACAAATGGAGACAAATGGAGCCTGACAGTTTAGTTGCAAAATGGTATTTCGCCCAGCTTCTCTTATGGAATCATCGTGTTGACGAAGCGAATAAATTCATTGATGAATTTGCCATCGATGCGTCCGGGTACCCCCTAAGTCAATTGATCCTGTTTCTAAAATTTGCCTATCAGAAAAAAAAGAAAGAAGCTTATGCCTCTTTCAACGAAGAAGCTAAAAACTTGGCCTGGAACGATTTTCATTTACCCTGGTATGTAGCAGAATGTTTTTCGTTGCTGGATGAAAGAGAAGAGGCAATGAGATGGCTGGAACATGCTGTGGATCGAAAATTCATCAATTATCCACTTTTCGCAAAGCTTGATCCCTTCCTCGAAAACATCCGCGGGGAAAACCGTTTTAAAAAACTCATGAAAAGAGTAAAACACGAATGGGAAAGTTTTGAGGTTTGATTGAAACTCATGCGACCACTCGCCAAAGCACAGGCTTTTCACCAAGCGAAGGAAAAATCCCTGAGCATAGCTCGCCTACGCATAGGCACGCGTGCTCAGATTCGATCAGCGCGCGTCAGTTTTCAATTACTCTGTAAACTTTTGACAATCTGATATGAATTTCAATTGAGTAAGTATATATATACTCAAACCAGTACAGGAGGTGCGGCGGGAGAATCCCTGAGCACGGTCGAAGGGTTGTGCGCAGGACTGACGTTGTTCTATTTCATATTCTAAGTTAACCCATCCCTCCAGTCTTCGACAGGCTCAGACATTTATCCCACGCGCTGATTTAAGAAAAACTCTGGAAATCGAGTTAAGTTCGGCTTGAATTCCTTTTCTTTTTATTTATTGATAGATACGGTAAATCATTCCACCTACCATCGATTAATGCAATTTTTTTCTCTCTCCTCCAGCCTTTTACCTGCTTTTCGAATTCCAATGCACTTTGTTTCTCTGAAAATTCAATGGAAAATCTGAGTTTTACCGGTCTTCTGTAAAATGTATAAGCATTTGGATATTTACCTGTTTGATGTTCAATTAATCGGACTTCTACCTCATCAGTAAATCCTGTGTAAAAAGTACCATCACGACATTCCAGGATATAAACAAAATATGACATAGCTGATTTTTTTGTTTGTTATGAAAATAACGTAATAATCTATTTAAATAAAATTAATCGGATAATCTGATGCGGTTAAAATTTTAAATACACGGAAAATCCTTAAATCATAAAGCTTTTGTGTAGGTATCTAAATGAATATACAGAAAGATTTAAGGAATGTCTGTACAGGAGGTGGGTGGGGAGGGATAAATCCCTGAGCCTGTCGAAGGGTTGAGCGCAAGGCTTATGTTAGTAAATTTTAAAATGCATACAGAAATCCCACCCACCAGTCTTCGACGGGCTCAGACTCGACCAGCACGCTTGGTCAATAACTCATTCATAAACTAACGTAACTCAGGCATTTGAACGAGCGAAAGATAAATCCCTGAGCATAGCTCGCCTACGCATAGGCACGCGTGCTCAGATTCGATCAGCGCGCGTCAGTTTTCAATTACTCTGTACAATTTGACAATCTGATATGAATTTCAATTGAGTAAGTATATATATACTCAATCCAGTACAGGAGCTGCGGTGGAAAAATCCCTGAGCTCGTCGAAGGGTTGAGCGGTTGCTTTGCGCTGATCGAATTAGTTAAAAGAAAAAACCCACTTCAAACGTATTAGATTAAAACCACCAACCCACGAGTCTTCGACGGGCTCAGACATGAAACCCGCCCACCGGTCTTCGATCCTTCGATATACTCAGGAAGCTCAGACTTTACCAACGCGCGTCAGTCTACGAAAGGCTCTAATAAAATTATCGTACAACTCGGTAAATTAGTATAGGATCAAAAACGGAGTGATAATTCCAAAATCATTGGTTTTCCAACTGCTAATCCCGTTCAGATAACAGCATCACCGCATTCTGGATCATCCTCGAAGGACCCCTCCAGAACATCCGGAACTGTGTATTATCCATAAGGAAAACCACCTTCCCTTCCCCGATTGGTACTACACCAGCTGCCACCTTACCTGACAATTGGCCCAGATTTTCACGGGATGCATATCCGGAAACAAGGAGATTTGTGGAATCTTTTTCATAGTACGCAACCGTTTCCATCTTAATAGTGGGCTTTAGCGAACGCTGATCCCTTTTTATGGTATAAAAAGTGTCCTCCAACCCAAACCCAACCGGATTTGATTTATCAACATGTGATAACAAGGCTGCCCCGGGAATATTCTTCTCCGCATTGAACTTTCTCCGGTCTTCATATTTAAGATATAAAGCATTTTCAGAGGAATCCACTGGCATCTTCAGCAATTCGACATCCGTGAACTTTGATTTCTCCTTTGTGAAATATTCAACAGAATTACCCAATACGATCAGGATCCCCCCTTCATTTATCCAGATTTTTAAGCTATTCAGTTTATCTTCCGAAAGCATATTATCCAAGGGCCGGATCGAAGCAGGGATAATTAACACGTCGTAATCCCATAGATCAAAGCTGTTAGCATTCAAACGGCTGACCACGAACCCGGTTTCCTGGTCAAATAAATACCAGAGCTCTCCGGCGCTGTAAGGATGAATCGGTCCGTTTACAAGCATGCCAACTTCCGGTTTTTTTACCGGAAGCACATATTGCATGGATCCAAGATCGGGCCCCTTTTCCGTTCTGCCGGAATTTACACCAAAGATCTCAATCTCTGCCTGTTCCGCTATACTTTCCAAGTCTTTACTCATCTTTTCTGCTTTATCCAGGTTCCTGCCTGTAAGTAAAATGATACTTCCCGCTGAATAATTCCTCCCTTCAATCTCAAAAGGCTTTTTTGCGCAGCGGATCTTATAATCTTTTTCCCATAAGAGGGATAACGCTTTTGGCGCATTTCGTTGTTTCCAATCAATAATATAGGCATAATATGCGGCCGGGTTTTTCAGACCAGCCGGAACCTGAAGGGCTTCTTCTACCCTCTCAAGTTCCAACTTCAGAGGTGATTCTGTCAGATAGACTTTCAGGTTATAGGCATGAGGGATGGACCAGCTGGTGATATCATAGGTAATCGTATCATTCAGCGGGAGAGACTTCGCAAACAATGTCTCAATGAGATAAAAACGGGATTGCCGGGTATCAATTATAAAAGTACCCTCCGCAAATGACTTTGAAAAAGTATCATCCCGGTCATACCCTTTAAGTGGATTTATGGTTGCGCTTTGTTTTGTTCGTTGAACCATCACCCCATGGTGCATCAGCATATTCAGCACATCATATAAATAACCATTTGGATCATCCGGCAGGACATAGATATTATTTTTCGTACTTTGCGGATTAAGAAAATTGGAAGTATAACCTAAAAGTCCGGCCCTTATTTCAACAGCTTTCTTAATAAAAGCCATCGAGGTGGTATAGTGATCAAAAATACATTGCCGGAAATAACGCACATAGCCATCCTTCGTTTTGATAGCCCGTCCCTGGGTGGTTCCCTGTTCGCAGAGAATGGATACGGCCCCTGTTAATTCGGCATACGAATTGGTGTAACTGGGATAAAACTGATCGAATATTTCACGTGTAGCATACCGGATATGATGTCTATCCAATGCCGTGGTGGCCGCATTTGTCAAAGAATCCACGAAGGGAAAACGATCGGATCCAATAAGGGGATTTTGCGGTTCAATGGCGGGACCTGTAAAATAGTTGTTATCCGGTCCCATTTCATGGTAATCTACCACAAGCTGGGGCATCCATTGTTGTATCACAACAGTTGCAGATCTTGTCTCAGGATGTACATTCCACATGAAATCCCTGTTCAGATCGAACCAGTAATGATTGGTCCTGGCAGATGGCCATGGATTTTCATGTTCCATATCATTTCTGTCGGTAATAACCTGTTTCTGCTGTTGTGACCGATAAGTATAGGCAAACCGGTCCCTGCCATCAGGATTAAAGCAAGGGATCAGTATAACAATGGATTTCTCCAGCATATCAAGTGTCTCCTGATCGGTAGCTGCACAGAGCCGGTAAGCAACCTGCATGCAGGCTTCCATGCTGGAAGCTTCATTGCCATGTATGCCATAACCAAAAAATATCACAACCGGATCTTCCTCACTAATTGTGACCGGTTCCGAAGATTTAAATTTTAACGGATCGGTCAACTGAAGGTGCCTCTGCCTGATCGTTTCAAGATTTGCATGGTTTGAGGGAGAGGTGATAATCAGGTGAACCAGCGGCCTGCGTTCATATGTTTTCCCTTCCATGTTCATGACCAGCCTATCGGATAAGGTGGCCAATTTTTCAAAATAATTCAATGTCTCATGATATAAAGTCACCTCATCTCCTAATTCATATCCTAAAAATGATGCGGGGGAAGGTATATCCTCCATGTAATTCAACCCCGGATCAAATTGAAACCGTTCGAGATGATCCTGTGACTTAGTGATGGAAAATTTTGAAGAGATTACGATCAATAGGATTAAAAAGGTGATATTTTTTTTCATCATTGGATTTAATTTTTTAAAAAATGGAAAAATTAGGGTGTTTTTTTTCATAACATCCGGGGACCAAGTTCCGGGAAAAAATCCGTTCAATTTAAATTATAAAAAGTTCAGACAAGATAAGATTTTTGCATTGATATTACAATTAAACATGAATCTGTAAATCCAATCCAGCATCCCGATTTCGAATTTAATTTAATCGGTTTTCATTCGGCATTCAATGTAAAGAATTTTTATTCCATCGATTCAATCTTTTCTTTTCTAGCGTTGTTTCCCATTCGTTCCAATTCATTTGTCTTATTTTTTCTCAATTATCCTGAAAAAATATTTTTATCAATTAATTTAATATGATCATTACAAACAATTTTTAAATTTCGTCATGGATGCCTCAAAAACCGACCCATTGTCAAAAAGTACAATTCCTGCCAAAATTGAACGCCTTAAACCTTTAACCGCCAGAATTGGCATTCTGGGGGTTGGACATCACACATACTGGGATCAGTTTGAAGGTTTGTTAGAGGAGATGCGGAAAAAGCTGTCCGAATTTGACAAGATTGTGAAAGCTAACGATATTGTTACTACTAACCTGGGTATTTCTGATTGTGCTGAAACGGCCTACGATCTAATTCCTAAAATCAAAGCTGCAAATCTTGATCTGTTATTTATTGATATGCTTACCTACGCTACGTCCAGTTCCATTGCAGCGATTTTTCAGGAAATCAAAATACCTTTGGTACTTGTAGCCCTGCAACCACAAAAAGCCATGAATTACCAGGAATCATCAACGTATCTGGAACTTCTGAATGACGATATTTGTGCCATTCCTGAATTCACCAACGTAGCGGCGCGATTCGGGAATCCAGTTCCACCTATTATCATTGGAACCTTATACGATGATGATGAAACAGTAGCTGAAATCAGGGAATATTGCCAGATTGCCAGGGTACTCAATAGTCTGAAAAATGCAAGGATCGGTCAAATGGGACATGTGTTGGAAGCAATGCTGGATATGCACACGGATCCTACCCTTTTAACTTCAACTTTTGGCTGTCATATCGTGCAAACAGAACCGGAAGATGTAATAAAACATTACCGTGGAACTGAATCCCGGCAAGTACTGGATTACAAAAATAAAATATCACGATTTTTTGATTTTCCCGATCCCAAATCTGATCCGATAACAGAAAAACTCTCTGAGGAGGATCTGGAAACTGCGGCCCGGGTCGGGGTGGCCCTTGAAAAATTTATCCGTGAAAAAAAACTGGACGGTTTGGCCTATTATTATGAAGGAGAACCCGGATCGGAAATGAGAACAATGGTAACCAATTTTATCGTGGGTAATTCATTGTTGACGGCCGGAGGTTTCCCAATGTGTGGTGAAATGGATCTGAAGACATGTATTGCTATGATGATCATGGACCGCCTCGAAATGGGTGGAAGCTTTGCTGAGTTTCATCCGATAGATTTTATTGAAGGATTTGTACTGGTTGGACATGATGGCCCGCACCACATCAATATTGCAGAGGGTAAACCAGTACTTCGAAGTTTAAAAAAATTTCACGGAAAGCCCGGAAAGGGTGCCAGTGTCGAGTTTAAGATCAAAGAGGGTCCCATCACAATGCTTGGAATCGCGCAAAAACCGGACGGACAATTCAAATTTATAATTGCCGAAGGCGAATCAAAAAGTGGTCCTATCCCTCCTACCGGAAATACAAACACACGAGGTTATTTCCAGCCGGATGTCAGAACGTTTCTGAAAAGATGGTTTGCGGAAGGCCCTACGCATCATTTCGCACTTGGGATTGGACACCGGGCAAATTCCATCCGTACAATAGGAGATTTCCTGGGTATTGAATCCGTTATTATTCCAAAAGTATGAGTGCCGGATATGT
>Ga0209536_100003780_pt1 | contig 24161 bp, 30 predicted proteins | sample DeeMarSeWOR28_12_FD_187461 | JGI IMG/M metagenome (GOLD analysis project Ga0209536, IMG submission 187461) | Marine sediment microbial communities from White Oak River estuary, North Carolina - WOR-2-8_12 (SPAdes) (version 2) | ecosystem: Environmental > Aquatic > Marine > Intertidal zone >...
GGAGCGGGAAACGAGTCTCGAACTCGCGACCTCAACCTTGGCAAGGTTGCGCTCTACCAACTGAGCTATTCCCGCGTACTGGGGCCGCATTATAAGCCAGCGCCCCTCCCCGGCTCAACCGGGCGAGGCCAAGTCACCGGCCGCCCGGCGCAGGTAATACAGCATCGACACCACCGTGAGGATCGCGGCCGCGTTGATCAGCAGGGTTCCCAGCCACTGGCAGTTCAACACCTCGAACAGCGGCTCGTGATACAGCAGCAGGGGAATGGCGATCATCTGCAGCGTCGTTTTCAGCTTGCCGACGAACGCGACCGCGACGCTGCGCGCGCGTCCGACCCGCGCCATCCACTCGCGCAGTGCAGAGATCGCGAGCTCGCGCCCGATGATGATCAGCGCCACCACCGCATCGACGCGGCCAAGCTGGACCAGCACGATCAGCGCACCGACCACAATGAGCTTGTCGGCCACCGGGTCGAGAAACGCGCCGAAGGCCGACATCTGATCGAGGGCCCGCGCGAGGTAACCGTCGAGCCAGTCGGTGACTGCCGCGAAAACGAAGATGGCGGTGGCCGTCACGTTCTGTGCCTGCGGCGAGAGCCATGCGTCGGGCAGGTAATACACCCCGACGATCAGCGGAATCATCACGATCCGCAGCCAGGTCACCAGATTGGGCCAGTTCATCGGCATGGCGCGAAGCTAGGACTGCCCCTGGTCATGCAGGGAACGATAGATGCGCTCGGCAATGCTGCGACTGATGCCCTCGACCTGCGCGATTTCGTCGACGGCTGCCGATTGCACGCCGCGCAGACCGCCGAAGTGCGCGAGCAGCCGCTGACGTCGCTTGTCGCCGATGCCCGGAATGTCGATCAGTGACGACGTGGTGCGTGCCCGGCCGCGCCGCGCCCGGTGGCCGAGCAGCGCGAAGCGGTGCGCCTCGTCACGGATGCTTTGGACGAGATGCAGGCCGCGGTCATGCGCCGGCAGGCGCAGCGTCCGTCCCTCCGCCTCGATGATGAGCTGCTCGTGGCCCGGCTTTCGCTCGGGCCCCTTGGCGACACCGACGATGCTGACGTCGCTGAGTCCCAGCTCTGCGAGCGCACTGCGTGCCGCGTTCACCTGGCCCTGCCCGCCGTCGATCAGGATCAGATCGGGGATCTTGCCGCCGTCCACGGTCAGCCGCTCGTAGCGCCGGCGCAGCGCCTGCCGCATCGCCGCGTAATCGTCCCCCGGCGCCACGTCGCGAATATTGAAGCGCCGGTATTCGGACTTCTGCATGGCATGGCGATCATAGACCACGCATGACGCCACGGTCGCTTCGCCCATGGTGTGGCTGATGTCGAAGCATTCGATGCGTTCGACCGAGTCCGCAAGCCCGAGCGCCTCGCGCAACGCAGCCAGGCGCCCTTCCTGGCTGGCGCGCTCCTGCGCCCGATGCGCAAGCGCGAGTTCGGCGTTCTTGCGGGCCATTTCGAGCCACACGCGACGCTCCCCTTGCTGCGGTGCGAGTACCTGCGTCCCCTGCGGGGCACGCTGCGCGAGAACGTCGCCGAGCGCCTCGCGATCGACCGCCTCGCTGGTCAGCACGAGGCGCGGGACGGGGTGATCGACGTAGTGTTGCTCGAGAAATGCCGTGATGATCTCGCTCGCCGAGGCGCCGTCGGCATTGGTCGGGAAAAAGCTCCGGTCGCCGATGTGCCGGCCGCCGCGAATCATCACCAGGTTGACGCAGACCAGGCCGCCGTCGACCGCGCTGGCCACAACGTCCGCGTCCACCCCGCGCTCGCTTTCCACGTACTGCCGCGCCTGCACGCGCGTCAGGGCGCGCACCTGGTCACGCAGAATCGCCGCCTGCTCGTAGTGCCGCGCGCCGGCCGCCGCATTCATGCGTGCGGTGAGCGAGCGCACAACGTCGTCCTCGCGTCCTTGCAGGAACAGCGCCGCATGCCGCACGTCCTCCCGATAGGCATCCTTGGCGATCTGCCCCGTGCACGGCGCAGTGCAGCGGCGGATCTGGTGCAGCAAACAGGGACGCGCGCGGTTCTCGAACACCGAGTCCTCGCAGGTGCGCAGCCGGAAAACACGCTGCAGCAGCTGGATGGCCTCGCGTACCGCGTAGGCATGCGGAAACGGGCCGAAGTAGCGGCTTTCCGCTGCGCGCGCGCCGCGGTGAAAGCCGATCCTCGGATACGCATGGCCGCTGATCATCAGGTAGGGATAGGACTTGTCGTCGCGAAACAGGATGTTGTAACGCGGCGCGAGGCTCTTGATGAGATTGTTTTCGAGCAGCAGCGCCTCGTCCTCGGAGCGCGTGGCGGTGACCTCGATCGAAGCGACCTGCGACAGCATCATCTGGACGCGCGGACTCTGCGCGCTCGGGCGGCTGAAGTAGCTGCTGACCCGCTTGCGCAGGTCGCGCGCCTTGCCCACGTAGAGCGCCTCCCCGCGCGGGCCGAGCATGCGGTAGACGCCCGGCAGGTGCGGCAGCCGGCGAACGAAGGCTTTGGGCTCGAAGGAACCGTCCATGACGCGCAAGAGCCCTCATTCTATCGTTAGGTTCATGATTTCAGGTAAAATTCTGCCCTTTTTCGGAACGGCTTCGCATCCTTATGGCAAAAGTTACGGCGACCGAAATTCGGGTCGGCAATCTGATCGAGTGGGACAAGCGCGTCTGGCGCGTCCTCAAGTGCTATCACGTGCACGTCGGTGGTCGCGGCGGCGCTTTCATGCAGGTCGAGATGAAGGACATCGAGGTCGGCACCAAGGTCAACCAGCGCTTCCGCACCGACGAGAAAATCGACCGTGCCTTCGTCGAACCGCGCGCCATGGAGTACCTCTATCAGGACGGCGAGAGCTACGTCTTCATGGACAAGCAGAACTACGAGCAACTGCCGCTTTCCGCCGAGTTCCTGGAAGGTCAAGCCGATTTTCTGCTTCCCAATACCGAGGTGCAGATCAACTTCCACAACGGCCGTGCCATCGGTCTCGAGCTGCCGCCCGCTGTCGTGCTGACCGTCGTCGATACCGAGCCCGGCATCAAGAACGCGACCGCAACCACCAGCTTCAAGCCGGCCACCACCGAGACGGGGCTCGTCGTGCAGGTGCCGCCGTTCGTCAATCAGGGCGAAAAGATCCGCGTCAATACCAACGACGGAACCTACATGGAGCGGGCCTGACCCGCTGCGCGGCTCAGGCGAGCGAGCCGAGCGCCGCGGCCGCCTCGCGGTAGGCGACGCTTTTGCGCATATCGCGGCCGTGCCGCGACCACATCTGCTCCGCACAGGCAGGCCGCGCAAGCGGTGTCGGCCCGAGCGCGTCGAGCAGTGCATCCTGCCCCGCCGGGTCCTGGCAGAGCAGAACCATGTCGCAGCCCGCCGCCAGTGCCGCACGCGCGCGCTCGGGCACGCCGCCCGCGGTGCTCGCGCCTTCCATCGACAGGTCGTCGCTGAAGATCAGTCCCTCGAAGCCGAGTTCGCGACGCAGAACCCGTTGCAGCCAGTACGTCGAGTACCCCGCCGGCTCGGCGTCTGCCTGGGGATAAATGACGTGCGCCGGCATGATTCCCTTGAGCCCTGCCGCGATCACCGGCCGGTAGGGCGCGACATCCTTGCGCATGATTTCCTCGATGCGTCGCTCGTCCCGCGGCACGCTCACGTGCGAATCGAGCGCCGCAAAGCCGTGCCCCGGAAAATGCTTGGCGACCGCGCCGGCCCCGCCCTCGGCGAATCCCTCGACCAACGCCGCCCCGAGCGCGCCGACTGCCCCGGGATCGAAATGCAGTGCACGATCCCCGATCACGGAGCTCGAGCCGTAGTCGAGATCCAGCACCGGCGCAAAGCTGAAATCGACGCCATGCGCGTCCAGCTCTGCGGCGATCGTGTAGCCGACCGCGCGCGCCGCCGCCAGCGCTTTCGCGCGCTCGCGATCCCAGAGACGGCCGAGCGCGCGCATGGGCGGTATCGGCGTAAAGCCCTCGCGGAAACGCTGCACGCGGCCGCCTTCATGATCGACGCAGACGAACAAGCGCGGTTCACGCAGCGCTGCAATCTCGGCGGTCAGGGCCTGCAGCTGCGCGCTATCCTGAAAATTGTGCGCGAATAGGATGACGCCGCCCACCGACGGGTGGCACAGGCGGCGACGGTCGTCGTCCGTCAGCGCAAGGCCCGTGGGATCAAGCACCACCGGCCCGAGCGGGCTGCGTGTCTTTATGCGTCGCATTCCAGAATCACGGTCGCGCTCGCCAGCCTGCGTTCGTCGCTGATCGACAGGTGCGCACGACAAATCCCCTGGGCTTCGAGCAGCGCGGCGAGCGGTGCGGAAAATTCTAAGCGCGGCTGCCCCAGGTCGTGGTTGCTCACCCATACGCCATGCCAATCCGCGGGCGCGCGCACCCCGGAGCCGAGCGCCTTGCCAAAAGCCTCCTTTGCCGCGAATCGCTTGGCAAGGTAGGCGGCCGAACGGTCGAGTGCGTGAAACCGCTGCAGCTCGGCCGCGCAAAGGATGCGCTCGGCAAACCGATCCCCGAAACGTTCAAGCACACGCTCGACGCGTGCGATCTCCACCAGATCCGTGCCGACGCCGTAGATCAAGAGCCGCTCCCGTGGGCGTGGCTGCGCATCGCAGGGTCGCTCGCGGCCTCCACCATCAGGCGTTTCATCTCGCGCACCGCTTCACGCATGCCGACGAACACGGCACGGCTCACGATGGCGTGCCCGATGTGCAATTCGCGCAGGCCCTCGAGAGCAGCCACGGGCTGCACATTGAAGTAGTTCAACGCGTGTCCCGCATTGAAGCGCATGCCGTGGGCACGGATCGCCAGTCCGGCCTGACGCACGCGCTCGAGTGCCTCGCGTACCGGCCCACTTTCTGCGTCACGCCCCTTCGAATGAAACGCCTGCGCGTAGGGCCCCGTGTGCACCTCGCACACCGCCGCACCGATTCGCGCGGCCGCCTCGACCTGGGCGAGTTCGGCATCGATGAAGACGGAGACCCGGATACCGGCCGCGCCAAGCCGGGCGACCACTTCGCGCAAAGCAGATTCCTGCGTCAAGACGTCGAGACCGCCTTCGGTGGTGATCTCGTGCCGCCCCTCGGGGACCAGCATCGCCATTTCCGGCTTGAGGCTTTCGGCGATCGTGACCATCTCGTCCGTCGCCGCCATCTCCAAATTGAGCTTGATGTGCGTCAACTCCCGCAGCCGTCGCACGTCCTCGTCCTGTATGTGCCGGCGGTCTTCGCGCAGGTGCACCGTGATGCCGTCGGCGCCGCCGAGATGTGCCTCGATCGCAGCCCACACGGGATCCGGTTCATAGGTGCGCCGCGCCTGGCGGATTGTCGCGACGTGATCGACGTTGACCCCGAGTTCGATCATAGGTCCTGCAATTCTCTCAGCACGTTGCGCGTGTGCAGCATCTGCCCGGGAAGTCGCTCCGCGATCAGCGCGCGCATCAGCGCGCGCGCCTCCTCCCGCGTCTGGGGCCGCCCGTAATCGTCGCGCGCGACGTCGAGCAGCGTCTGGCCGCTGACCACGCAGACGCCGCCCCGATGCGGCACGGCCGCTTCCCCGTTGAGCGGGACGGGGCCGAGTTCCGGCTCGTAGCGATAGCTGCGCTGCGGGTCGACCGGAAGACCGCTCGCAGCCTCCTGTTCCAGCAGGGGCGCGTACCCGAGCTCGGCGAGCAGCCGGCGTTCGAAGCTGCGCAGCACGCCCGCGGGGGCATGCCCTTCGCTCAGCCGCGCAAGCCCGGCTTCGTACGCATCGAACAACCGCTCGTGCGGATCCTCGCGTGGCAGCAGGCGCAGCAGCAGCTCATTCAGATAGAACCCGCACATGAGCGCGATTCCGGCCAGCGCCGGCCGTCCGCTGGCCCATTCGACCGCGGTCAGCGTACCGAGTTCTGCAGAAGCGCTCCAGCTCAGACGCAACGGATGGAAACCGAGCAGCAGGCCGCGCATCGCCGAGCGCGGACGGCGCGCGCCCCGCGCCAGCAGGCCTAGCCGTCCCCAGCGACGCGAAAACACCTCGACGATCAGGCTCGTCTCCTTATACGCGTAACTGTGCAGAACGTAGCCGAGCTCCTGCTCGATGCGCCGCCGGCCCATCAGGCGTACCCGAGCTGATGCAGCACACGCAGGTCATCGGTCCACTTGTCACGCACCTTGACCCACACATTGAGAAACACCTTGCCGCCAAACAGCCGCTCCATGTCTCGCCGCGCATCCCCTGCCACCCGTTTCAGAGTCGCGCCGCCGCGCCCGACGACGATACCCTTCTGGCTCTCGCGCTCGACCAGGATCGTCGCATCCACACGGCGCAGCGCACCGTCCAAGCGAAAACTGTCGATGGTCACCTCACAACGATACGGCAACTCTTCGCCCAGGGCGTAGAAAAGCTTTTCGCGCAGCAGCTCGGCGGCAAAGAAGCGCTCGTCCCGGTCGGTCAGCTGGTCGGCCGGATACAGGGCGGGACCCTCGGGGACGGCATCCTTCAGCACGCGCAGCAGCGCCGGCAGATTCTTGCCCGTGCGCGCACTGACGGGAACAATCGCCTCGAAGGCACGCAGCTTTGACAGGCGGTCGACGAACGGCAGCAAGCGCTCGACACCCCGCGCGCGGTCGATCTTGTTAACCGCGACCACGGTCTTCTGGCGCGCAGGGATCGCGTTGAGAGCCGCATGATCCCCTGCCTCGAAACGCAGGGCTTCGACAACGAGCAGCGCCACGTCGCAGTCGCGTGCCGCCTCGGCCGCGCGGCGGCCGAGCGTCCGTTGCAACGCGCTGCGCGCCCGCGGCGGCTTGCCCGGCGCGTCAACGAACACCAGCTGGGCGTCCTCGGTGGTGAGAATCGCAGTGATCAGGTGCCGCGTGGTCTGCGCCTTGGGCGACACGATAGACAGCTTTTGCCCCACCAGCCGGTTGATCAGGCTCGACTTTCCGACATTGGGACGACCGGTGATGCCCACCGTTCCGCAGCGAAACGCGCTCACTGACCGATCCTCTCGAGCAATGCCGCGGCTGCCTCCTGCTCGGCGCGCTGCCGCGAGGTGCCCTCCCCCGTCGTCCGCGCACCGAGCTCGGCGACGACGCACTCGACCTCGAACGTCTGCCGATGGGCTTCGCCGCTGACCCGCACCACACGATACTCGGGACGCGCTTTGCGCTGCGCCTGCAGATATTCCTGCAATCGCGTCTTGGGATCCTTTTGGGGGCCCTGCGGATCGATGCTGGCAAGCCGCTCTTCGTAAATCGCAAGCACCACGCTGCGGGCTGCCTCGTAGCCGCCGTCGACGAACACGGCCCCGAACAGCGCCTCGACCGCATCCGCCAGGATTGATACGTGTATGCCCGCGCCATGCATGCGCTCGCCTTCGCCCAAGCGAATGCTGGAACCGATCTCCAGGACGTGCGCCGTCTCGGACAGCGCCTGCTCGCAGACCAGCGCGGCCCGCATGCGGGTCAGCGGACCCTCGGTTAACCCCGGGAAGCGCGCGTAGAGCGCCTCTGCCATGATGCAGCCAAGGACGCTGTCACCGAGGAATTCGAGCCGTTCATTATGGGTTGACGAATAACTGCGATGCGTGAGCGCCTGCTGCAGCAGTGCGCCGATGCGGAATCGGTAGCCGATGCGTGCTTCGAGATCCGACGGCCGATCCAAAGGCGCCTACTGCCCCGATGTGCTCGCCGCAAAATCGATGCAAAGTGCCACGTTGCTGAAGAGTCGGATTTCCCTGCGATAGGCAAACGACAGAACGACCAGTCCGCCTTCTTTGCTCACCTCGATGTCGGCACCGCGGATGCTGGTAATGTCGTCGATCGTCGCCCGCGCGTCGAAGGACTTCCTCAAGTCCGCCACGGATGCCTCCCGGCCCTCGTTGACGATGCCGTGTATCGCCTTCTTTGCGTTGAAGTACTCGATGTATGACGGCGTAACCTTCATTCCCAGCAGTGCCGCAAAAATCAGCACGACGCCACCGAAAATGAGCCCCAAGAGGCTGATACCGGATTGTCTGTTTCGCATGAAGCCTCCCTCTACCGTCGTTAACGGAACGACCCAAAGCGGCCGAGTTCGTTCAGGTTCAGCCAGATGAAGAACGCTTTGCCTACGATGTTCTTGTCTGGCACGAACCCCCACACACGGCTGTCGCTCGAATTGTCGCGGTTGTCGCCCATCATGAAGTAGTGTCCGGGCGGTACGACGCACGCCATGACGCCACTATTGTAGTTGCAATTCGCGGCGTGCGGGAATGCCCGTGCGTAGGGGGGCGCACTCGGCGCCTCGCCATCGATCAGGATCTCGTGTTCGACGCCGTCTAGATGCTCGACGAAGCGTTGCGAATACTGCATCCGTTCTCTGGAAAGGTAGTCGTCCATCTGCCGTACCGGCACCTCGCGGCCGTTGATGTAAAGCCGCTTCTCGCGGTACTCGATGCGGTCGCCCGGCAGACCGATGACGCGTTTGATGTAGTCGAGTGACGGGTCGGGCGGGTAGCGGAACACCATCACGTCACCGCGCTGGGGTGCGTTGATCTCGATCACCTTGCGATTGATCACCGGCAGGCGGATCCCGTAGGTGAACTTGTTCACCAGGATGAAATCGCCGATCAGCAGGGTCGGCATCATCGAGCCCGACGGAATCTTGAACGGCTCGACAACGAACGAGCGCAGCACGAATACCGCGAGAATGACCGGGAAAAAACTGACCGAGTACTCGACCCACCAGGGCTGGCGGGCCTGCGCGGCGCGACGACGACGCAGGACCGCGGCGTCCAGGGCCCAGACCGCGCCGGTGAGCACCAGCAGCGAAAACAGAAAAAGCGCGAAGTTCAAGTGGACGGCCCTATTTCTCGCCCATCTGCAGCACGGCCAGAAACGCCTCCTGCGGGATTTCGACCGCGCCGACCTGCTTCATGCGTCGCTTGCCCTCTTTCTGCTTTTCGAGGAGCTTGCGCTTGCGCGTGATGTCGCCGCCATAGCATTTCGCTAGAACGTTCTTGCGCAGCGCCTTTACGTTCTCGCGCGCGAGAATCGAGCTGCCGATCGCCGCCTGAATCGCTACGTCGAACATCTGTCGTGGAATCAGTCCGCGCAGCCGGGAAACAAGTTCCCGGCCGCGCAGCTGCGCGCTCGCACGATGCACCATGGAAGAGAGCGCGTCGACGTGCTCGCCGTTAATCAGGATTTCGAGTTTCACGACGTCGGCCGGCTGGTACGCCTTGAAGTCGTAGTCAAGGGAGCCAAAACCTCGAGTCATGGATTTAAGGCGATCGAAGAAATCGAGGACCACCTCGCTCAACGGCAGGTCGTAGGACAGCACGACGTGCCGGCTCGAGTAGTGCAGGTTGGTCTGTACGCCACGACGCTGCGTGCAAAGCGTCATGATCGCGCCAACGTATTCCTGCGGAACGAAAATCGTCGTCGCGATGATGGGTTCACGAATCTCCGCGATCTTGCCGGGATCCGGCATGCGCGCAGGGTTCGAGACCCGCTCGATCGACCCATCACGCAGCTCGACTTCGTAGACGACGGAGGGCGCGGTCGTAACCAGCGACATGCCATATTCGCGCTCGAGGCGCTCCTGGACGATGTCCATGTGCAGCAGTCCTAGAAAGCCGCAGCGGAAGCCGAAACCCAGCGCCTGCGAGACCTCCGGCTCGTAATGGAACGATGCGTCGTTCAGATGCAGCTTTTCCAGCGCGTCGCGCAATGCCTCGTACTGATTGGCTTCCACCGGATACAGCCCGGCGAACACCTGCGGCTTGATTTCCTTGAACCCGGGTAGCGGCGCCTCTGCTCGCCGCTCGGCGTGCGAGATCGTGTCGCCAACCTTGGCCGCCCTGAGTTCTTTGATTCCCGCAACCACGAAACCCACCTCGCCCGCAACCAACACATCGCGCGGTTCCGACTTCGGCGTAAAGACGCCGATCTGCTCACAAACATAATTGTCCTGGGTACTCATCAGCACGACGCGATCTTTGGGGCGCAAGCTGCCCTCAAAAATCCGGACCAGCATGACGACGCCGATGTAGTTGTCGAACCAGGAGTCGATGATCAGCGCTCGCAAGCGCGCCTCAGGATCGCCCACCGGCGGCGGCACGCGCGCAATGACGCATTCGAGGATGTCCCCCATTCCCTCGCCGGTTTTTGCGCTCGCACGAATCGCGTCCTTCGCGTCAATCCCGATGATGTCCTCGATCTCCTGAATGGCTTTATCCGGATCCGCCGAAGGCAAGTCGATCTTGTTGAGAACCGGGATGACCTCGACGTTCTGCTCGATCGCGGTATAGCAGTTCGCGACAGTCTGGGCTTCGACACCCTGTGACGCGTCGACCACGAGCAGCGCGCCTTCGCAGGCGGCCAGCGATCGGCTGACCTCGTAGGAAAAATCGACGTGACCCGGCGTGTCGATGAGATTCAGCAGATAGCGCTCGCCGTCCCGTGCCACGTAGCGCAGCGCGACGGTCTGCGCCTTGATCGTGATCCCGCGTTCGCGCTCCAGATCCATCGAATCCAGAACTTGCGCATCCATTTCGCGGTCCGACAAACCACCACACAGCTGGATGAAGCGATCGGCGAGCGTCGACTTGCCGTGGTCGATGTGCGCGATGATGGAAAAGTTTCGGATGCGGCTCTGCGACATCACAAAAAAGGGTGCCGGCGGCACCCTTTCGTCTGGACGGAGCCCTATTTTAGCGCAAGGTGCCTGCGCAAGGCGTCCTCGTCGAGCCAGTAGTGGCAGATTTCCTCGCCCTGCGCATCGACCAGGACCGGCACTCGCGCACCGAAACGTGCCTTGAGCACCGGATCCGCATCGACGTCGAGTTCCTCGAACTGAAATCCGAGCGGCCCCTGCAGGGCCTGCAGCGCAGCGACCATGTCATCACAGAGATGACAGTCGCTGCGCCCGTACACGCGCAGCCGCATCCCGCTCTAGCCCTGATCCTCGAGGCCGGTGATCGTGACGAACGCCATGTTGTCGCCACGCCGGACCTGCAGCGTGAACACGGCGTCCTTGTCGAGGTTGCCGAGCAGGCGATTGAGCTGTCCGACCGATTTCAGCTCGGTTTGCTTGCCCCGGTGTATGAACCGAAGCAGAACGTCGCCTCGCCGCACGTCTGCGCGCGCCTCCGCGCGCACCTGCGTCACCACCAGACCGTTCGGCAGCTTCATTTCGCGCTTTTGTTCCTCGGAAAGCTCCGCGACGACGATGCCCAGCCGGTTCGCCGCACCCGAGGCACCGGAACGCCCTTCCCGCGATGTGTCACGCGCGGCAACCCGATCCTCCTTGAGCTCGCCCACGGTGATGTCCAGGACCCGCGCTTCGCCCTTGCGCCAGACCTCGACGTCGACGCGCGAGCCGGGTGCCGTTCCGCCGACGATGCGTGGCAGGTCGCTCGAGGACTCCACGGTCTTGCTGCCGAACCGTGTGATGATGTCCGTGGCCTGAATGCCGGCCCTGTCCGCCGGGCTGCCATTTTCGACCGAATTGACGAGCGCACCGCGCGGACGATCCAGACCGAATGACGTGGCCAGATCGCGCGTCACTTCCTGGATCAGCACGCCAATGCGGCCTCGAGAAACGTGTCCTTTGTCCCGCAGCTGGCGCTGCACATCCAGCGCCACGTCGATCGGGATCGCGAACGACAGACCCATGAAGCCGCCCGTCCGACTGTAAATCTGCGAATTGATGCCGACCACTTCGCCTTGCAGATTGAAAAGCGGCCCTCCCGAGTTGCCCGGATTGATCGCCACATCCGTTTGAATGAAAGGCACGAAATTTTCCTGCGGCAACGACCGTCCCTTGGCCGAAACGATGCCTGCGGTCACTGTGTTGTCAAAGCCGAAAGGCGACCCGATCGCGACGACCCATTCACCGACCCTGAGATCGCCGGGCTTGCCGAAGCGTACGGTCCGCAGATCCCTTGCCTCGATTTTGATGAGCGCGATGTCCGTGCGCTTGTCCGCGCCGATGATCTTCGCCTTGTATTCGCGCTTGTCGGTCAGGCGCACGTTGATTTCGTCCGCGCCCTCGATGACGTGCGCGTTCGTCAGGATGTAGCCATTGTCACTGATGACGAAGCCTGACCCCAGCGAGTGACTTTCACGCGGCACGCCGGGCGAACGGGGAATGAAACGCCGGAAGAATTCCAGCATTTCCTCGTCCTCGATTCCCGGAAACTGCGGCAGGCTGCTCCGACGTATGGTCTGCGTGGTGCTGATGTTGACGACCGCGGGTCCCTGCTGCTCCACCAGGCGCGTGAAATCCGGCAACTCGCGCGCCTGCGCAACCGCCGCGGCGCTCAGCGCGAACAAGCCGAGGAACAGAAACTTTCTCAACGACTGCATGCACGTTCCTTTCGCAAGTTTCCTGCGGACTTCGAGTTGTACACCGCGCAAGGGTTCACTGCGGGCGTTCGTAACGCACGCGATCCGCAATGCGGCGTACGCTCGCCGCGGGCGCCTCGCCGACGACCGTGACGATGTGGTCGTCGACCTCGCGCACAAAAATATTGATGCCGCCGACGGTGGCTGCGCCGCGCCGCGCGGAGTCCTGCCGGCCCGCGGCCCGTTCGATGAATACCGACACGGCCGCGAGACCGTCCGAGTAGACCAGCTGACCGACCGGTTCCCGCTCGCCCAGGACGCGTACGACTTCGACAATTTTATGGAACCCAGGCAGATCGGTGTCGACCCGCCAGCCTTGCGCACCGAGATCCGCGGGTCGCACCGAGGCTTCTTCGATACGCCAGGAGCGCGTGGCGTGCTGCGGCTCGACCGCCTCCGGACGCACCTGACCGACCTCGAGCTGGGTGAAGGTGAACTGCTCGACCGGCGTATCGGATTCATTCAAGGTAATGGAACGCAGCAGCATGCCGGTTGCCTCGTCGGCACACAGCTCATAGCCGTAGCGGTAGTGGTCTTTCGGTTGCAGCGCAATGCTCTGGCAGGGCCGCCCCGCAACGCGGTCCGGCCCGCCGACGCGCACGGTGTAGTGCTTGAGCAGCTCGGTGAGCTGCTCGGGCAGCATGGCGGGAAAGCGCCTCGCAACCCCGTGCCGATCCACCTTCAACGTTCGCGCCCGCGGCAGGTAGCAGCGTACGCCATCCTTGGAGCGCACGATGTCGCGAGGCTCCCCCTCGAGCGCTTCGAGGCGCTCGACGTCGCCCTGGGCGCTCGCCATACGCGTGACGCGAGACGCCTCGCTGCGCCGGTCGTGCTGGTAGACGAAGGTACCCGTATAGGACAGCGACTGCGTCGCTTGGTAAATCCGCTGCAGCCAGGCACGTCCATCGCCTGGCGAGGTCTGTGCGGCCGAACTCCCGGCTGCGCAGCAGGCGAGCGAAAACGCAAGCGCCCGACTGCCAAGCGCAGCAGCTCTCATCGACGCACGCCCGCGTTGACCGGTCCCGACACCGTCCGGATAAAGGGCGCCATGCCCTGCAGCGACATGCCCGGCGAGAACTCCTGATGTGCGAACAGGTAGTCGTTCGCCACGTCCGCCGGGATGGCCATCACCGGGGACACGGCGGGTTCACGCTGCAGCGCGACTGCCTGGCGCGCCGCCGGTTGCAGCGACTGTGTCGAGGCAGGCTGGACGGCCACGCCCGAAGGCGGCGCGCTCGCGAGCGGCACACCGGGCAGCGCCTCCGGCCGCTGTCCCGGCGCCGGCGCCAAGGCGAGCCAGCCGACCAGCGCGATCGCGGCCATGCTCGCCGCGGCCGAGAGTGCCACCCAACGCTTGCGCTCGGTGGGAAGCCGCCCCGGCGCGAGCACGGTCGGTTCCGCAGCCAGCCGATCGGCAAATCGCGCCGAGAACCCCTCAGCTCGCAACGCCGTGTCGTGCAGCGCGTCCGATATCAGATGATAGATCCGCCAGGTTTCGCGCGATTCAATCTCGCGCTCAAGGGCGTCGATGACTTCGCTCGACGCCTGCGACTCGAGCTCGCCGTCAACGAATGCCGATATTTTCGTTTTCATTCGCGCTACCACCTCTTGTCTTTGCCGGTCCCGATCAGGGGGCGCAAACGCTCGGCGACCGCTTCGCGGGCTCGGAATATCCGCGACCGGACGGTCCCGATCGGGCACCCCATGATGTCGGCGATCTCTTCATAGCTCATGCCTTCGATCTCGCGCAGCTGAATCGCCGTACGTAGTTCCTGGGGCAGCGATTCGATGGTCGAGTTCACGGTATCCGCGATTTCCCGGGACAGCAGCAAATTCTCGGGAGTGTTGAGATCTCGCAGGCGCTCGCCATCCTCGTGGCCTTCCGCCTCCTCGGCCTCGACCTCGGTCGAGGTCGGCGCCCGCCGGCCCATCGCAGCAAGGTAGTTCTTCGCGGTGTTGATCCCGATGCGGTAAAGCCAGGTATAGAACGCGCTGTCACCGCGAAACGCGGGCAATGCACGATAGGCCTTGATGAATGCTTCCTGCATCACGTCCTCGACCTCCGAGGGGTCTCGAATGAATCGCGACAGCAGCCGTCCCAGCCTGCGCTGATACTTCTCGACGAGCAGCTCGAATGCCCGCTTGTCGCCACGCTGCGCGCGCTCGACCAGCTGACGGTCGATATCGCGCTCAGACACGGCCCCCCGCTTCGGTCCGTGGGCCGGCGCCGTCTCCGCCCGGCCTCGGCCGAATCCGGCAGAGCCGTCTATCTGGCACAGACAGGGATTGCGGAAAATAGTTCACGCGGAAGACAGGTCTGGTCATTTTGCCCCCCGTGGTCGCAACGCGACGCCGGGAAGCTGCCGCCAGAGCGCCCACAGGCGCAGACGCCGGAAGGCCTCGGGCTCGAGCATGTCGCCCGCGACGACGAGCGACCGCCTGCGCGGCAGGGCGACCGGCAGCACGACGAGCCGCGCGCTGACCCAGCGGCGCGCGCCGACGCGCGACGCAACATGCCGGTGCTGCCCGAGCTCGAGAACGATGTCATCCGGGCCCTGCAGCAACACGCCGCGCACCGATTCGCGCGCACGCAGCAGCGCCCGGTCCCAGGCGGTCGCAAGCCCCAGCGCGACGAGCAGCGTCGCGAGGATCCAGCCGCTGATGGTGGCGTGCGCAACCGTCAGCAACGCGGCCGCCGCGCCGAGGTGCGCAGAAACGATCAGCAGCGCGATCCGGCCTGAAGGGAGCAGCCGGAGATGCGTTGCGGTCGTGGTATTCACACTTTCGTGAAGACGAGGGTGCCGTTCGTCCCACCGAAGCCGAAGTTGTTCTTGACGGCCACCTCCACCTTGAGCTCGCGCGCGCCGTTCGCGCAGAAATCAAGGTCGCAGTCCGGATCGGGGTCAGTAAGGTTGATCGTCGGCGGACAAACACCGCGATCAATGGACAGCACCGTGAACACCGATTCGATGCCGCCCGCGCCGCCAAGCAGATGGCCGGTCATCGACTTGGTTGAGCTCACCACGAGCGACCGGGCATGCTCGCCGAAGGCCGCCTTGATCGCGTCGGTCTCGTTCTTGTCGCCCAGAGGCGTAGAGGTGCCGTGGGCGTTGACGTACTGCACCTTCTCCGGCGCGATGCCGGCATCTCTTAGCGCCTCCCGCATGCAGCGGCGCGGCCCGTCGACGTTTGGCGCGGTCATGTGGTAGGCGTCCGCACTCATGCCAAAGCCCGCGAGTTCGCAGTAGATCCGCGCACCCCGGGCCCGCGCATGCTCGTAGGCTTCAAGCACCATCGCCCCCGCCCCCTCGCCCAGAACGAACCCGTCGCGCCCGCGGTCCCATGGCCGGCTCGCGCCCTGCGGGTCGTCGTTGCGCGTCGACAGCGCGCGCGCCGCAGCGAACCCGCCGACCCCGAGCGGCGAGATCGCCGCTTCGGCACCGCCTGCAAGCATGACGTCGGCGTCGCCACGCTCGATGAGGCGCGCCGCAAGCCCGATCGAGTGCAGGCCTGTCGTGCAGGCCGTCACGATGCCCAGGTTCGGGCCCTTCACGCCAAGAATGATCGACAGATGGCCCGAGATCAGATTGATGATCGACGCCGGCACGAAGAACGGCGAAATCCGTCTCGGGCCCTTGTTGACGTAATCGCTATGCGTCTGCTCGATCATCGGCAGACCCCCGATGCCCGACCCGACATTGACGCCGATGCGCTCCGCGTTCGCGTCGCTGACCTCGAGACCGCAATCGCGCCAGGCCTGTATCCCGGCCGCCACCCCGTAATGAATGAACAGATCCATGTGGCGCGCTTCCTTGGCTGGAAGGTACGCCGCCACATCGAATCCCTTCACCTCTCCGGCGAAGCGACAGGAAAAAGCAGACGCGTCGAAGCGCTCAATCGGGGCAATCCCCGAGCGCCCCGCAACGATGCTCTGCCAGGCCTCGTCTACCGTGTTCCCCACGGGACAGACGACGCCGAGCCCGGTAACGACAACTCTTCGGCGAGACAAGGTTCTTCCGGCAATCGACACGGGGCCTCGGCGCGGCCCCGTGTGTCAGGTTAGGACTTCTGGTGCGCCTTGATGAAATCGATGGCCTGCTGGACCGTGGTGATCTTCTCGGCTTCTTCGTCCGGGATCTCGGTTTCGAATTCCTCTTCCAGCGCCATCACCAGCTCGACCGTGTCGAGCGAATCCGCGCCAAGATCGTCGACGAAAGACGACTCGATCTTGATCTCCGCCTCGTTGACGCCAAGCTGTTCGGCGATGATCTTCTTGACGCGTTGCTCAATGTTCTCCATCTTCTGCTCCTTCCCTTTGGGCCCGCTGGGTGCAACGCGGGCTTCGGATTTTACCAAACGATTGGCCGGGACCGGTCTACCCGGAGGCCCTTATCAGACCATGTACATGCCCCCGTTGACGTGCATGACGCTGCCCGTCACGTAGCCCGCCTGTGGCGAGGCCAGATAGGCCACGGCCGAGGCGATATCCTCGGCGGCGCCCAGCCGGCCCAGCGGGATCTGCGCGAGCAGGGCCGCGCGCTGTGCATCCGAAAGCGCCCGTGTCATGTCCGTGTCGATGAAGCCGGGCGCGACGCAGTTGACCGTGATGTTGCGGCTGCCGACCTCGCGCGCCAGCGCCCGGGTCAGGCCCGCCACGCCCGCCTTGGCCGCCGCGTAGTTCGCCTGTCCGGCATTGCCCGACGCGCCGACCACCGACGTTATGTTGATGATTCGCCCCCAGCGCGCCTTCATCATGCCGCGCAGCACCGCACGCGAAAGGCGGAACACGGCGCGCAGGTTGGTTTCCATGACCTCGTCCCACTCGCTGTCCTTCATGCGCAGCGCCAGGTTATCGCGTACCACAGCGGCGTTGTTCACCAGCACGAGGATGTCACCGAAGTCCTTCGTCACCGATGCCACCAGCGCGTCGCACTGCGCAGGGTCGCGCACGTCCAGGACGCGGCCCGCGCCCTGCCCACCGAGCGTCTGGGACAGGCGCTGCGCGCCGGGTTCGCTGGTCGAGGTCCCGATGACGCGCGCGCCTTGGGCGGCGAGCGCCTGCGCGATCGCCTGACCGATGCCGCGCGAGGCCCCGGTCACCAGTGCGACTTTGCCATCCAGCATGCTCATGCCTCCCGAATCGACGCCAGCGCCTGCTCGAGCGCGGCGCGATCCCCCAGCGACAGGCCCTGTGCGCCCGGCGCGATGCGCTTGACGAGTCCGGCAAGCACCTTGCCCGGCCCGCACTCGACGATATGCGTCACGCCGCGCTCCGCCATCGCCTGGATCGTTTCCACCCAGCGCACCGGCGAGGCCGCCTGACGCACCAACGCATCCTTGACTCGATCGGGCGCGCGCTCGATCGCGACGTCCACGTTGTTGATCAGTTCGATCTTCGGTTCCGCCCGTGGCACGCGCCCCAGGTACTCGCGCAGGCGTTCGGCGGCCGGCTGCATCAGGCTGGAATGGAACGGCGCGCTGACCGGCAGGGTCATGGCGCGCTTTGCCCCGCGCGCCTTGCAGCCCTCGATGGCGCGGGCGACCGCCGCCTTGTGGCCCGCGATGACGACCTGTCCTGGGGCGTTGAAATTCACCGCCTGCACGACCTCGCCCTGGGCGGCGTCGGCGCAGGCCGCCCGTACCCCATCGTCATCGAGGCTCATGATGGCGGCCATGGCGCCCACCCCCTCCGGCACGGCCTGCTGCATCGCTTCAGCGCGAAAGCGCACGAGCGGCAGGCAATCCTGTAGGCTCAGCGCATCGGCGGCCACCAGGGCAGCGTACTCCCCGAGGCTGTGTCCGGCGACGACGCTCGGCGCGGGCCCGCCGAGGGCGGTCCAGGCCCGGAACGCAGCGACGCCGGCCGTCACCATCGCCGGTTGCGTGTTCACCGTCTGCGCCAGCGCGTCGGCCGGGCCCTCGTCGAGCACACGCAGGAACTCGGCGCCAAGCGCAGCCTGCGCCGCGGCGCGCACCTCATCCACGCCGGGCAGGCCGGCATACGCCTCCAGCATGCCGACGGATTGCGAGCCCTGCCCAGGAAAAACAAACGCCAGTTTCATCCCTTGCTTCCTTTGCTAAATGGTCGCCAGCACGGCACCCCAGGTGAAGCCGCCACCGACCCCCTGCAGCATCACCCGATCGCCCGCGCGAATCTTTCCTGCGCGCACCCACTCGTCGAGTGCGAGGGGCACGGATGCCGCCGAGGTGTTGCCGTGATGATCCACCGTGACCACCAGCCGCTCGAGCGGCAGTCCGAGCTTGCGCGCCGTCGCTTCAAGGATCCGCACATTGGCCTGGTGCGGGATCAGCCAGTCGATATCCGAGAGCTGCATGCCCGCTGCGGCGACCGTCTCGCGAGCGACTTCGTCGAGAACGCGCACCGCGAACTTGAAGACCTGGTTTCCCGCCATCTGCAAAAACGGCGATCCGACGATGCGGCCGCCGGAAACGTTCCCCGGCACGGACAGAATCCCGGAATGACGGCCATCGGCACGCAGCACCGACGCATGAATGCCAGGCGCGTCGGACGCCGCGAGCACCACCGCGCCGGCGCCGTCGCCGAACAATACGCAGGTGCCACGGTCGTTCCAGTCAAGAATGCGCGAAAACACTTCCGCGCCGACCACCAGGGCCCGTTTCACCGATCCGCCGCGAATGAAGTTGTCCGCCGTCGCCAGCGCATAGACGAAGCCACTGCACACGGCCTGCACGTCGAACGCGGGACACTGCGCGGCGCCGAGCTTTGCCTGCAGCAGGCAGGCCGTGCTCGGAAAGATATAGTCCGGCGTCGAGGTCGCGAGGACGATGAGGTCGATCTCCGACGCTGCCACGCCAGCCGCGTCGAGCGCATGCCGGCTCGCCTCCAGCGCGAGGTCGCTCGACGCCTGGGAGGCATCGGCGATGCGTCGCTCCGCGATGCCCGTGCGCTCGCGGATCCAGGCATCGCTGGTATCGAGCCGGGCCGAGAACTCGTCGTTGCGCACCACGCGCGCCGGCAGATAGCTGCCCGTTCCGACGATGCGCGAAAAGGTCATGCGCCCGCGGCTCGCACGGGCGGGATGCGCGCGGCCTCGTCCAGCTCCACCATGCGCTGCATGATGCGCTGCGGAACGTTGTTGCGCACTTCCTCCACGGCACGGGTCAGTGCCTGGCCGAAGGCGTAGGCGTCCGCGGCGCCGTGGCTCTTGATCACGATGCCGCGCAGCCCCAACAGGCTCGCCCCGTTGTAGCGACGGTGATCCATGCGCTGTCGGAACGAGCGCAGCGCCGGCAGCGCAGCCAGCGCAGCAAGCCGCCGCAGCGGGTTGCGCGTGAACTCATGACGCAGCGCGGACGACATCATCTGGGCAACGCCCTCGGACGCTTTCAGCGCCACGTTGCCGACGAAGCCGTCGCAAACGACGACATCGGTCGTCCCCTTGTAGATGTCGTCGCCCTCGACGTTGCCGACGAAATTGAGTCCGCTCACGCGCAGCAGCTCGGAGGCGCGCTTCACCGTCTCGTTGCCCTTGATGTCCTCGACGCCGATGTTGAGCAGGCCGACCGTCGGCCGTGCCTTGTGCTCGACTGCCGCGACGAGCATCGCCCCCATGATGCCAAACTGAAGCAAGTGCTCCGCTGCGCAATCGACGTTCGCGCCGAGATCGAGCACATACGTGTGTCCGGCGCGCATGTTCGGCAGCACCGTGGCAATCGCCGGGCGGTCAATGCCGGTGAGCGTCTTCAGCACGAAACGCGAAATCGCCATCAGCGCGCCGGTGTTGCCGGCGCTCACGCACGCCAGTGCCTGTCCGGTTTTCACCAGATTCACCGCAACGCGCATCGACGAATCTTTCTTGTAGCGCAATGCGGTCGCGGGCGGCTCGTCCATCGCCACCACCTCGCTCGCATGCTGCACGCGCAGGCGGGGTCCGACGCGACCGCCATGCGCCGCAAGCTCAGCCTCGATGGCATCGCGCAGGCCGACGAGCACGATGTCGACCCCCTGGTGCCGATTCTGAAAATCGAGCACGGCCGGGACCGTGACATGAGGGCCGTGATCGCCCCCCATGCAATCGACAGCGACGGTAATGTCCATGCGGCAACCGCCACGCGCCCGCGGCGCGGCCCCCTCTTGACGGCTCCGGTGGCTACTCGTTCTTGCCTTTAGCGACCTTTTTGCCCCGGTAGTAACCGGTCGGGCTGATGTGGTGGCGCAAATGCGTTTCACCGGTGGTCGGCTCCACCGCGAGCGCCGGATTGCCGAGGGCGGCATGCGCACGGTGCATTCCGCGCCGCGAGGCGGTTTTCCTGTTTTGCTGAACGGCCATGATCAAACTCCTTATCGATAGAGAGTGTCGCACGCGCGGCGGCCCGCCGCGTGTGCCAGGGTGTTATCGCCGCCGGTCATGCCCGTCGCCCCGGGGGGCATCCAGCATGGCCGACAACGCAGCGAACGGCGAACGGCGCTGCTCGCCGAGCGAATCGTGGTGCGTGCCACAGCGCTCGTGGCGCGGCGCAAAGGGCAGCGAGAGCAGGACTTCATCCTCGATCAGCTCGCGGATCGGCATTTCCCGGCTCGCCAGCACGCGGTCCGGCGCCGCGGGATCGTCGGCATCCGCGTCGATCTCCGCCTCCGAGGTCGCAAGCACCAGCATCGCGTCGACGTCGAGAGGAAAATCCATGGTCTCGAGGCAGCGCTGGCAGCTGAGCTTGAGCACGCCGCGCAATTTCAGCTGCAGCGCGCGCCGACCCATCGGGTCATGCGTGCCGCGCAAGGCGTACTCCAGCTCGCCGTCGAGCGCCGCAAGGCTCGAGCGCAGCCGCGGCAGATCGCGCAGCGGCCAGCGGCCCGCGCGGGCACCGCCCGATGCGGCAAACTCGAAACCGTCGATGTAGGGCTGCTGCGACATAAACCGGCAATGGTATCATTTGAAAAATTTCCAGTCAAAACAATGTCATGGATGAACGTCGTCGACTCGTGCTGGCCTCGACCTCGGCCTACCGCCGCACCCTGCTCGAGCGGCTTGGCCTGGCCTTCGAATGCGCTGCGCCCGGCGTCGACGAAGCCGCCGACGCCGGCGAGGCGCCCGCGGACACGGCACGCCGGCTGGCGCGCGCGAAGGCCGCGGCTGTGGCGCCGCGCTTCCCGGAGGCGCTGGTCATCGGCTCGGACCAGGTCGCGAGCCTCGGCGCCCTGCGCCTCGACAAGCCGGGCAATCACGCGAATGCCGTTCGCCAGCTGCAGGCCTTGAGCGGGCAAACCGCGCAGTTCGACACTGCGGTCTGTGTGCTCGACGCATCGCGCGACGCAGCCTGGATCCGCCTCGTGCCCTGCCGTGTGACGTTCCGGCCCCTCACGCCACGCATGATCGAGGCCTACCTGCGGCGCGAGCAGCCCTATGACTGTGCAGGCAGCGCGAAATCCGAGGGCTTGGGCATCGCGCTCATCGAACGCCTGCAGACCGACGACCCGACCGCACTGATCGGACTGCCGCTGATCGCGCTCACCGAACTGCTCGCCGCCGCCGGGCTGCCGGTGATCGCCTGAGCCGCGCGCCGCTTCAGCGCAGCAGCGGCGCCTCACGCAGCGCGAGGTCCGCGAGCGTGCGCGTCACGCTTGCGCCGAAACGTTTGGCGAGCCGCTCGGCAATGTTCTCCTTCTGCGTGTAGTCGACGATCTCCTCGGCCTTTACCACTTCGCGCGCGACGTAGTCGAGCGAGCCGATGGCATCCACCAACCCCAGCTCGATGCCCTTTTTCCCGGTCCAGATCAGTCCGGAAAACATGTCGGGCGTCTCCTTCAGTCGATCGCCACGGCCTTCACGCACCACCGCGATGAACTGCGCATGGATCTCGCCCATCAATGCCAGCGCGTGTCGCTTGTGGGTTTCATCAAGCGGCAGAAACGGATCCAGCATCCCCTTGTTTTCCCCCGCGGTGAGCAGGCGCCGCTCGACGCCGAGCTTTTCCATCAGTCCAGTCACGCCGAAGCCGTCCATACGCACGCCGATCGATCCGACGATGCTCGACTGGCTGACGAAGATCCGATCGGCGCCGACCGCCACGTAATAGCCGCCGGACGCGCAAAGATCCTCGACCACGGCATACAACGGGATGCTCGGATGTTTCTTGCGCAGACGCCGCATCTCGTCATAGATCGTCTGCGCCTGCACCGGGCTACCGCCCGGGCTGTTGATGCGCAGCACGACGGCCTGAGTACGGCTGTCCTCAAACGCCGCCTGCAGCGCGTTGGTCACCCGATCGGCGCTCGCGTCCGTGCCCGGTGCGATCAGGCCGTCGATCTCCACCAGCGCGGTATGCTTTTCCGCCGTCGGCGTCTCGGTCGCCTGCCATCCCGAGACCAGCAGGACGATCCAGGTGATATAGGCGAAGGTCAGCAGCTTGAAGAAAATGCCCCAGCGGCGGCCGCGCCGCTGCTCCGCCACACCGGCCATAGCGATCTTTTCGACCAGCTTGCGTTCCCACTGATCCGCGTTATCCGTCATCTTCGATTCCTAGAAAGTAGATGGCGCCGTCGCGCTCCGCCACGGCCAGCCGCACGAGCGGCGTGCTGCCGCAGGGTCCGCCGAGACATTGACCGTCGGTAACGGCGTAAACGGCGCCGTGCGTCGAGCATACCAAATCACGTCCCTCCACCCCGAAGAACACGCCCGGCTGCCAATCAAGCTCCATTGGCATGTGGCCGCAGCGATTCAGGTAGCCGTACACGCGACCTTCCCAGCGCACGACGAACGCCGCGGTCGGTTCGCCGAAATAGCACACCTCGAACCGCACGCCCGGTCCCGCGTCGCGCAGCGCGTCGGAGGCGCAGATCAAGCGTTCTGTGTCAGCCATCCATGCAGGGCATCGACGCTGTCGACGCAGGCCAGCGGCTCGAGCGCGCGCAGCGCGGCTTCCGGGTGCGCGCCATAGGTCACGGCCACGGCGTCCACCGCCGCATCGCGCGCCATCTCCAGGTCATGCGAGGTATCGCCCACCATCAGCGCGCTGCGCGCGGCCACGCCGAGCTCGGCCATGAGCTCGTTCAGCATCGCCGGGTGGGGCTTCGGTCGGGTTTCGTCGGCGCAGCGCGAAGCGACGAAGTGCGCCCGCAGGCCGCTCGTCTCGAGCGCCCGCTCGAGCCCACGCCGGCTCTTTCCGGTGGCGATTGCCAGCTGGTGTCCACGGGACAGCAGCGCCTCAAGCACCGTGCCGACGCCCTGGAACAGTTGCATCTCGTCTTCGCGCGCCAGGAAATGCTCTCGATAGCGTGCAACAAAGGCCATCGTCTGCTCCACGGGCAGTTCGGGCACCGCAAAGCGCAGCGCATCCTGCAGCCCAAGGCCGATGACATGGCTGGCGCGCTGCCGCGTCGGCACCGGCAGCCCCAGATCGCGGCTCGCCGCCTGGATGCAGTCCACGATGGTCGAGGCCGAGTCGATCAGCGTACCGTCCCAATCGAACACGATCAGCCGGTAACGGCGCTCAGCCATGGGATCCACCGTCGAATTCTGTATCGATGACCGCCTGCAGCTCGGGCGGCAGCGGACTTGACAGACGCAACGGTGCCCCGCTGACCGGGTGCAGGAGCTCGAGCCGGCGCGCATGCAGGCAGAGCCGTTTCACGCCACGCCGCGCCATCTCCCGGTTGAACGCGAAATCGCCGTACTTGTCGTCGCCGACCACCGGGTGGCCGACATGCGCGAGATGCACGCGGATCTGGTGCGTGCGCCCGGTGAGCAGCTCCAGCTCGAGCACGCTGAGGTCGGCGGCAACCGCCAGCGGACGCACCCGGGTCA
>Ga0209536_100003781_pt1 | contig 24161 bp, 21 predicted proteins | sample DeeMarSeWOR28_12_FD_187461 | JGI IMG/M metagenome (GOLD analysis project Ga0209536, IMG submission 187461) | Marine sediment microbial communities from White Oak River estuary, North Carolina - WOR-2-8_12 (SPAdes) (version 2) | ecosystem: Environmental > Aquatic > Marine > Intertidal zone >...
ACTGCCGAACAAGCCGGCCAGCGCCTGCTCGCCCAGAGAGAAGCCAAGGTTGAGCTGCGTCAAGTAAGGGTCGAAAGCGCGGCCCGCCGGTCTCTCATCGAACAGATCGTGCTCGATCTGAACCGTCAGTCCCCTCAGCAAATCGGACGTGAGCGTGTTGGAAACCCGATCCGTAGTCAGCTTGCCCGAAACGATATCGTAGGTGAACGTCGAGGTGCGGATGGCTACGAGTGTGAGCTTACGTGCCTCGGGTGCTCGGCTGGCCTGAGCGGAATCCTCGGACGCCTCATCCTCCCCTAACTCCTTACGTGGACGAAGTTTAGCTTCGAAGGTCTGTGTCAACGTCAACCCCAGTTGGTGGCGCTTCTCAGCCGTGACCTGGCCTATGAGGCCCTCCAACTCAGGATTCGGCTTCACCTCAGGGCTGAAGACCCAATTGAACGAAGGGGCGAACCTGTGTCGTATTCGCTCCAGCGGGCCGAAGCCGGGGAAGAAGCCGTACACCTCCGCATTCAGCGAAGCGCTCGCCGAAATCCGCGTGGGCGCTGCCACGAAACCGAGATTCGTCTCGTTGGAGCGAAAGAACTGGCCATCGAGGCTAAGCGCGGGAGTGATCGAGGTCGTACCGACGAGGCGTTGCTGATAGCCGAGCGAGGTGCGCCAAGCCAGCGTGCCCTGCCTGATGTCCTGGCCAATGATTACGGTATCCGAGGGGATCGTGTCTCCGGGAGGCGGTACGAGTATGAAGTCGACCGTATCCGTGACGCTCTCGGTGAAGCTGGCGCTCGAATTCCACCGCAGCTTGTTCAGAGCGAGGTCGGAGGTCAGCCCGGCGTTTGTTACACTGCGGCTGGGGACGACTCGGAAGAGGGTATCCGCCACGAGCTCGGTGCTGTCGGTCGCCTCTTGCAGCGTGTCCACACCCACCAGGAACGACGGTGTCTGCACGGTCGTCCTACCGAAGTTCGTGCTCCCGGTCCAGGTGAGTCCGTTGTACCAGCGAGCCTCGAGAGGTGAGCGCGCCGGTGTCAACACGATGGGAGACAAAGTGATCGAGAACTGCGGGACCGTCGTCGTCGTCGGCTCACCTTCCGAAATCGGTTGTATACGCTGAGCGCTGAGATTCAGAGCCCCCCAGTCGAATCGCCGTGTGAAGCCGATGTTCGAGCGAATCTGCTGCGTCAAACGCTCCGGGTTGAATTCGGCCTCGCGCTCAAATTGCCTGCTGGAAACGTATTGTACCGATGCCCTGAGGTCGCTCCGCTCACCAAATTTCTGACTGTGGTTCCAAGCGGCGGAGATCTCTCTGCCCCCATTCGGCAAGAAAAAGTGCGAGTAGCCGAAGCGCCCGTCAATGAATTGTTTTCGCCAGCGGTAACGGAAGAACGTGTCGAAGCGCGTCCACGTATCGCTCCACCAGTCCATGTTGAATTGGGCGTCCGTGTAGTCGTTGATCGCCCAGTAATACCCGACGTTGGATATGTGGCGGCTGTAACCGCTCTGATTCCGAATGATGTCGTTGAATCCAAAGCGCAGGGTCAGAATCCCGCTGTGCCGACCCTGTCGAATATCCTGCGCCATGAAGGGGAACCAGAAAACGGGGACCTCACCGAAATACAGGCGGACTGGCCAGGCCACGACGATGTGCCCGAGCACGAGTTTGATCTTGTCCGACTCGAACCGATAATGCGGCTCGGGAAGGTCGCACGAGGTAAAGTGTCCCGCCCTCACCCACAGCGTATCGCTGCCCTCCAAAGTGAAATTACCCGCCACGTTCCAGATTTCCCACTGAGTGCGAGCACCCATCACCGTGCCGATATCCCGCTCCGTGTTGTAGTAGAGCGGCCCTTCCTCGCTGGTCACCTCATCGCCCTTGGCATTGATCAGCGTCGAGCTACCGTAGCCGATCACATACTCGCCTCGGTACACCACGGAATCCGATTGCAGTTCGTCTCCCGCCCGGTCGATGTTGGCTCGCTGCCGGATGTGGATCGATCGGTCCTGTGTCGAGAACTGGAGCGTGTCACCCCTGTAGACCACCGGCTGATAACCCGGCTGCTGCATGAGCGCTTGCATTATCGAGTCCGGGGTGGGGAAAGGATCGAGTGGAATACCCAGCGAATCCGCCTGCAGCGAGTCCGCAAGAAGCGTGTCTCGTACAGCGCGCCGCACTTCTTCCTTGTCTACGCGCCGCAGTCTTCCTGCGCGTGTGGTGTCCTGTCGAGTCGTATCCTGCACAAGAGTCGCCAGCTCGGCTATCTCTCGCTCCCCGGGCGCGGCCATCAGTTCGGAAGTGGATGCAGGAAGGCAGGCCAGCGCGATCACTGTCGATGCGACCAGCGCGCGCGGGAAGGTAGGGTCAGTCCGCGATAGCCTGCGGACTGTGCTCGGCAACTTGCCGGCGACCCACCGTAGCGACGAGCAGAATAGAGAACTCATACAGAACTACGAGCGGCCCCATCATCATTAGCATGGTAAGCACATCGGCCGGTGTCAGAATGGCCGACACGACTGCCACGCCGACCAGTGCATGGCGTCGGAACCGTCTCAGCGTATCCGCCGAGATGATGCCGAGGAACGAGAGCAGCAGTGAGACGAGCGGCAATTCGAAGATCACGCCGAACGCCAGAATCAGACGCGTGGCGAAGCGCAGGTACTCGCCGATTGTAATCATCGGAGTCAGCGCCTGCGTTTGAAAACCCAGCAGGAACTTCAGACCCAATGGAAGGACCAGGAAATAGGCCATCGCAACGCCGAGCAAGAACAACAGGAACCCGCCTGCCACCGCCGGTACCACCACTTTCTTCTCGCGCTCGAAGAGGGCAGGCGACATGAATGCCCAAACGTGGTAGATGATGATGGGCATGGCAAAGATGATCCCCACGACGAAAGACAGCTTGAGCGTGACCGACATCGGTTCGGTTGGGCTGGTAAAGAGCAGCTGCCCGTCCGGGATCAGTGATGTAAAGTCCGGCGAAGCGCTCAGCTCATCCATCGCTGTGACGAAGGGCGCCTTGAGTAAACCGATAACGTTGAACTGCGTGACCAGGAAGAAGCCCACAACCGAAAGAGTCAGGACCGATACAGCCACCCAGATGAGCCGCGAGCGCAGTTCCTCGAGGTGATCGAGGAATGGCATCTCCCCGGTCTTCTGCTCCCCGGCCTCTCGCGCCTCGCTCACTTCTTGTCCCTCTTCTCCTTCGCCCTCTTGCCCGCCGCCTCATCCGACAACGCGAATTCGAGAAAATCGAGCTGAGCCGCGTCGTACTCGCCACGCTCCGCCAGCTCGCGGATCGCCTCCAGGTACTCTTCAGGGTCCTGGAAGTTCGTATAGACGGAGGCGAAACGAACGTAGGCGACTTGATCCAGATTCCTGAGTGCGTCCATCACCTGCTCGCCGATCTGCCAGCTCTCCACCTCGCCGGATTCGCTACGTTGCAGGCTCTCCTCGATACCATCGACGATATCCTCGATTTGCTTCAAGGTCACCGGCCGCTTGGTACAAGCTACGTGAATCCCGCGAATCAGTTTCGTTCGATCATACGGCTCAAAACTGCCGTCCCGCTTCTTGATCGAAAGCGGCCGCTCTTCCACGACCTCATACGTCGTGAAACGCTCGCCGCACCGCTGACATTCGCGTCTGCGCCGCACGGCACGGCCCTCGCGACTCGTCCTCGAATCGACGACCCTATTCTTCGTGTAACCGCAATAGGGACAGCGCATTTAGGAAGGAGTAGGTCGCCCAGCACTGAGCCGGGCGCGCCGCTAGCTGCAGTTCAGCCGCTCAGCATGGTCGCCGGCCAACCGGGACTCGTCACTCCGAGGATAACCCGCCAGCACACGTTGGAAATACTGACAAGCGCTGTCTTTGTTCCCTCGCTCTTCCTGTAACAGTCCCGCTTTATAAAGTGCCGTCGGCGCCGCCCTCGAATTCGGGTAGAGCTCTACTACCCGGTTATACTCACGTATAGCCAGTTCCTCTTCACTCTCCTCGCGGTAGGTCTCGGCCAGGTAGTACTGAGCATCTGGAGCAAGCTCGTCCGCCGGGTACGTTACCAGGAACTCCTGGAATCCGGTCCGCGCCGTGTTGTAGGCCCCACGGCGAAATTGCTCTATGGCCGCCGCGTAGAGGGCGCTGGCGTCACCGCCAGAACCCTCTGCGGGCCCATCCAAGGCCGCGTCGGAGCTGTCGGGTTGGAGCATAGCCCCAACCTCCAGGCGGTCTTGCTGGCGTTGTTCCATTCGGTTACGCAGGCCTTGAAGCACGACCTGACTTTGCCCCAAGAGCTCCTGGATCTCCACCAGCGCACGCTCCATGTCGTCCAGTTGGCGCATGAGATCACCGCGCACGGTAACCAGCAGAGATTCCTGCCTCTCGAGCGCCAGCGAAACCGAGTTGTCCAGCTCGGTCATCCTTGCCTCGACGGCGTCCTGCTTGGATTGCAGCTTCGCCAACTCGGCCTGCATGCTGTCGACGTCCTTCTTGGTGGCGCAGGCGCTGAGGCCTGTCGCGGCCAGGATGACGAGCAGCCTAGCGGCACGCAACTTCATTTTGCTCAATCCTTCACAGAGAGACTAGTCTCCAGAATCCAAACGCCCGTAATCCGCGATGGCGAAATCGTCTCTGCGGTTCTGCGCCCACGCGTCCTCGTTGGATGCGCGCACGAGAGGCCGCTCCTCTCCATAGCTGATGGTCGTGAAGCGACCCGCCTCGAGGCCGTAGCTGAGCAAATAGCGACGCACCGCCTCGGCACGACGTTGACCCAACGCGAGGTTGTACTCGTTGGAGCCGCGCTCGTCGCAGTTCCCCTCGATACGAAGCGTGATGCCGGGGTACTCGCGAAGCACGCTCACCTTGCGCTGCAGCACCGATTCCATGTCGGACCGGATGTCCGACCGATCGAAATCGAAGAAGACGCGCTCGTTGATGATCGAGACTACGCGGTTGCGCTCGGCCTCCCGGCGACGTGCCTCCTCCGCGGCAAGACGCCTCGCCTCCTCCGCCTCACGAGCGGCTCGTTCTGCTTCTTCATCCCTGGTGTCCACCACCTGCGGCTCGGGCTCCGGCTCCGGCACGACCTCCGGTGCACCCCCACAGCCCACGATGACCACTGCGATCGCGACCGTGCCCAGCCAACCCACGTTCTTCTTCCACATGCTTGCCATTCACCGCGCTCCCTGAGGATTGTTGACGTCAGAGTCAGCACTTTCATCCGCGAAGTGCGAGGGAGAATCTAAGCTGCCTGACCATGCAGGCAAGCGGACGTCCGAACCGCGCACCAGCCGGCGGATCCGCCCACTCACCACATCGAGAATCCAGAGTCCATCCGATCCGTCCCGGCTAGAAGCGAAGACGACGTGTCGACCATCGGGCGCCCAACTCGGGTCCTCGTTGCGGCCCACTTGGGTCAGCTGTCGCAGCCCACGCCCATTCGGCGCAACCGTGAAGATCTGAGGAGTGCCCTGGACCCAACCATGAAAGGCGATGCGGTCTCCCATGGGCGACCAATCGGGCCCTGCGTTGTGGACGCTGCGATCATAAATGTAGGGTGTGACCAGTTCCGGTGAGCCGTCGGGCACGTCCTTTACAAAGATGTGAAGCTGCCCTAAGCGATCCGAGTTGAAGGCGATTCGCTTGCCATCCGGCGCGAACGTCGGCGACAACGAGTTAGAGTATCGGGCGAACGTGGTTCGTTCTGCACAGCAGCGGCGAGTCAGGTCATACGTGAATATCTCCGTTCGACCGTCCACCGTTGAACCGAACGCGAGCGTCCTTCCGTCAGGCGAGTAGGCCGGAGTCAGGTCGAGGCCGGGCAGATCCACGAGGAGGCTCGAGTGGCCCGGATTGAGACTGAGCTCGTAGATCGCCGGATCACCGCCCTTGTACGACATGTAGGCGACGCGATCTCCCGAGGGCGCCCAGGCAGGCGAAAGGGCAATCGTATTGTCGCTGGACAGGCGACGCGCACCGTAGCCGTCGCTATCCACTACATAGATCTCCGAGCCACCCGTTCCCTCGGCGACATAGGCGATCTTCGTTGCCGCGATGCCCGTGCTTCCCGTAGCCCACGCTACGACCTGATCTGCGGCGCGATGGAGCGCCAATCGTGAATCCGGGTGCCCGACCGGGGGAAGCTCGAATGCCTGCACGTCTTGCAGCAGCTTGAACACGACATCGTGTAGTGACAACCGTAGAATCGGCGACGCCGGCGACCCTTCTACGGCTGCGACCAACAACCACACGGCTCCAAGCTGATCCCACAACCCGTAGTTGACGGGCCCCTCCAGCGGTACATCCTCACCGACCCGCATGACTTGGAAGCGGTCGCCGTAGTCGAGATCGCGGAGGATGATCGCACGGGCACTGTCCGCCAGGTCCTGAAGTTCGTCGCCAGTCGAGATCGGCGGCATGACGATGCCCGGTCGAAACGAAGGTTGGTAGAGGATCCCTACTCGAACATCCGTGGGAATGCTGTCGCGCTCCGGCTGCTGGGCAACGGCCCGCCCCGTAGTAAACGTCAATGCGACCGCAAGCAGAACCACCGCCTTAGCGACCATGGTTCGCATCAAAGCCACCTCGAACCGCCGGCTTTGGCTCGGAGCGCCCGACCGGCACGCTGCACTGAGTACTCCATCAGACCTCACGCTGTCCCTTTGTCTAGTACTGAGTCGGGTCGAAGAAAAACGACACGCGCAGTCGATCTGACGGGTAGTCGTCTGGCAATGCTCCAAATACTCCCCGCCGCCCCGCCGCCTCGATGGCTCCACGAGCTTCCAAATCGAAAGCCGGGTTACCCGACCGCCGAACCCATCCAACTTCCTCCACCGACCCATCGCTGAAAATCGTGAACGCGAGCTCGGCACGTAGCTGCTGACCGCCTGTAGGTGGCCGCCAATGCCGCTTAATCTGTAAGATAATATTCGCCAGATACTCAGGGTACGGGAAGGGCGCTCCCTCCAACCGTACCGGTAACCCCTCTACACCTTCCGGCGCTGATTCAGCCGTCGCCGCCGGCTTCTCCTCGACCGGCGGTTCCGGCTCCGAGGCCTCCTCGACTTCTTCCTTCTTCGCCTCCACCGGCCGGCTTTCCTCCCGCGGCCTCGGCGTCGGCGCAGGCTTCGTTTCCACCGGCCGTGCCTCCGGCTCCTCCTCCGGCACCGGACGCGGAGTCTCGGGCACCGGAACCGTTCGAACAGGGGCCTCTCGCGGCCGGGCGACCAACTCGACCTGGTACACCTGCGGCGGAGCCGGAATGGCCAGGTGAGTCGCTCCCCAGAAGATGAAGATGAGCAAGAACGTGTGGACGCTCAGCGAGCCGACCACCGCGCTCGTCGGCACCCCTTCCTCAGAGCCACGTGAACCCCGGCGAACGATCAGCCGAGCCATCTAGTCAGCGCCTCCGGCCTACTTCCGGTTCAGCCACCAAGCCCACCGCCTCGATCTCAGCTGCCTTTAGCGCCGCGATCACCTTCAGCACGATGCCGTAGGCCGCCGCCTCGTCGCCCCGCACGTAAACGGCGGGCGTGCCCCTTTGCGTCCACACATCCCTGATCACTGCCTTGAACTCGTCCAGCGTGACCGAAGCGTCGTCGATGTAGACTACGCCCTCTCGATCCACCGTAACCACGATCGCGTCGCTCGCCGGAATCGGGGCAACCTCCGCCTTGGGTATCTGCACCTCCACCCCACCCTGGAGGATAGGTGCCGTGATCATGAAGATCACAAGCAGCGTAAATGCCACATCAACGAGGTTGATCAGGTTGATGTCAGCCGTGAGCGGCAACGACCGATCCTCATACAGCCCACCGAAACGCGCCATTAGATCTTGCCCTCTCGTGCCAACGCACCGATGAACTCGTGGGCAAACCCTTGAAGCTCTCCGGCAAAGAGCCCCAGTCGACTGGCAAAGTAGTTGTAGGCGATCACGGCCGGGATCGCCACAGCCAGCCCTGTGACCGTGGTGATCAAAGCCTCGGCGATACCTGGAGCCACGGCCGTGATGTTAGCGCTTCCCTGCACCGAGATACCCACAAACGCGTCCATCACACCGACCACCGTACCCATGAGCCCGAGCAACGGGCTCACTGATGCGATGATCGCCAGCCAAGCCAGACCGTGTGCCATAGTGTCCCGTTCCCCCACCTGCTCCTTTTCCAGGACCAGGCGCATCGTCTCCACCTGCGCCGACGACAACCCGCCACCGGGATTACCACTGGACGGCCGCAAACCCGAGAAGAAGTTCATTCCGTGGCGGAAGACGCGGAGGTACGGGGAGTCGGGGAGGGCGATGACCGCCTTGTACGCCTCATCCAGGTGTTGGGCCTGTGCCACCTGCGCCAGAAATTCATCCTCCAGCAGGCGAACGCGGCGAAACTGTATGTACTTCCATATAATCAGAATCCACGACGCCAAAGAGAAGACAACCAACACCGCAAGGATCGCCTTCGTCGTCACTGTGGCATGGGCCACCATGTCCCACGCGGTACGCGGTAGAGGCGCCTGAACGACGACGGCCGCCGCTAACAGACTCATCGCTCTACCCCCGCCCCTTCGGCGATCCATTGGTACGTCCGCTTCAGTCCATCAGCCAAGTCCACCCACGCCTCCCATCCAAGTTCCTTCAGTCTGTCGCACCTCAGGGAATTGCGCTCCAACTCGCCTGCCCGCGCCGGCGCGCGCTTCACGGGAACGCTTCGGCCGGCACCGAGCATCAAGAGCTCGGCCAGTCTGTTCACGCTGGTCTCGTTGCCCGTGCCGACATTGAAGGCCCTATCGTCGACTTTGTTTCCAGCGCTGAGCGTCGCTTCCGACACAATCATGTTGGCTTCGACGACGTCACCCACATAGACGTAGTCCCGAGTCTGCTCGCCATCGCCGAAGATAGTCAGCGGCTCATCCCGAAGGATGAGGTTAGAGAAGATAGCGACGACACCGGCTTCACCATGCGGGTCCTGGCGTGGCCCGTAAACGTTGGAGTAGCGAAGAGCGACGTAGTCAAAGTCATGCAACAGATGGAAGCATCGTAGGTAGTACTCACCTACCATCTTGCTGATTCCGTAAGGCGACTCCGGAGCTTTCTCGGCGCTTTCCGGCGTCGGGCGCTCGCTGGGATCGCCGTAAATGACACCCCCCGACGAGACGAAGACCAGCCGTCCCACTCCCGAAGCCTTGGACGCCTCCATCAAGTTCAGCAGGCCCAGTATGTTCACGTCAGCGTCGAAGCGCGGTTGCGCTACCGACGCCCTGACATCCATCTGAGCCGCGTGGTGATTGACGACGTCGAAGCCGCCACGCTGCTTGAAGATCCCGTGGATCCCTTCGTCCCGTATGTCGATTTCGACAAACTCCGCACCCGCAGGCACGTTCTCGATCTTTCCAGAAGACAGATTGTCGATCACCGTCACCGACCACCCGCGCTCGAGGTACGCTTCGGCCACGTGCGAACCGATAAAGCCGGCACCACCAGTCACGAGAGCCTTCTTAGTCTTAGTCTTCTTCACCTTCACCCTCTTTATCCTCCTCCATCCCGAATAAGTACTGCGCAGCCTCCAAAATATCGTGCTCGCGACCGTCTTCCGCCGCGGCTCTCATCCGGGCCGTCGGCTGGTGCAGCATCTTCTGCATCAAGTCCCTAGTCAGGCGTTCGACTCGCTGGCGGTCGGAATCCTCCAGATGATCGAGCTGGGACAACGCTCGCTCCAGTTCAATCTGCCGCATCCCTTCGGCTCGCTCACGCAACCGCTTGATAAACGGTACCGCGCGCAGGCCCGAGTACCATCGCCAAAAATTGTCTACTTCATCGCCAATGATCTTTTCTGCTTTGGGCAGCTCGGCGTTCCGGCGCTCGACGTTGGTGCTGACTATCTGCTGCAGGTCATCGATGCTGTAAAGAAACACGTTCGGAAGTTCGCCGATCTCGGGTTCAACGTCGCGCGGGATCGCTATATCGATGAAGAACAGCGGCGACTTGACCTTCTTCGGCATCCTCTTGTGGAACTCTTCAAGTGTGATCATCGCGTGAGGAGCCGCCGTCGAAGTAACGACGATGTCCATCTGCGGCAGGTACTCCCAAAAATCCGCAAAGGCGACGCTCGTCCCGCCGAACCTCTCCGCGACTTTCTGGGCGCGGGCCATGCTGCGACTCGTCACCATCACGCTGGTCACACCTTCGTCGACCAAACACTGAAGCGTGAGCTCTCCCATATCGCCGGCGCCCAGTACCATACCACGCCGGCCACGCAGCGAGCCAAAGATCTTTCTCGCAAGCTCCACCGCGGCCGATGGAATCGATGCCGCACCCTCCGAAAGCCGCGTCTCGTTACGCACTCGGCCACCCACCGAGAGCGCCGATTGGAACAAGCGGTTGAACACGGCACGCACAGCCTGACGTTGGCCAGTCAGACTTCGAGCCGTTTCGTACGCCTCACGGACCTGGCCCTGAATCTGGACCTCACCCAGCACCATGGAGTCCAGCCCGGAAACGACACGATAAAGGTGCTCGACGGCATCCTGCCCGCGCTTGACGTAAACGTAGCGATCGACGGGCTTGGGGAGCCCATCGGCTTGATCGGCGAGCGTCTGAATTACACTGGGGATCGCCGTCTCAGCATCGCTGAGATGGAGATAGAACTCCGTGCGATTGCAGGTAGAGATCAACGCCGCCTCCGCCACACCCTTGCTCTCTAGAACATGCGCCAGCGCCTCGGGCATTTCGTTCGCCGCAAAGGCGAACCGTTCACGAACTTCAATCGGCGCCGTGCGATGACTCACGCCGACAACTGCAAACGGCATACTTAGACCTCAAACCTGCCGGCAATGGCGAGCCCGTGCACCGCTACGTGGTGGATCACCCCGGAAGCCTCCTGACCCTATAAGAAGAACTGACTTTCAGGGATCAGCATCTTGGCCACGAGATATGCCACAGATACCACACCGAAACCCGCAACGTTCCACAGGGCTGCCTGACGCGTGGTGCGCCGACCCCCGAAACGTGCCCAAAGGGCCAGCAGCAAAGCGAACCAAGCCATGACCCCCCAGATGACCTTCGGATCCGACCAGCGAAAGCCGCCCTCGAACCGGATGGTCCACGCCCAGCCCACCGAGATACCCAACGTCAACGCCGAGAAGCCGGCTATGAGCGCCCACTCGCTCAGCTTCTCCAGCGTGCCCAGAGGCGGAAAGAATTCGAAGATGGCGCCGAGGTTCTTGTGCTTGAGCTGCCGCAATTGCAGCAAGTACATCAGGGAGGCAGCAGCCGCCACCACCCAGCCTGCATAGCCCAAGAAGCCCAGTGAGATATGGAGAACCAGCCAGCCACCGCGGAAAGCCAGCTCCGAACCCGTGGGTTCAATACCCACAAGTATGGCCAAACCGACCAGCAAAGCAGCTACAGGCGACAGGAGTAGGCCAACCGCCCGCGCAGACGAGAAGAGTCCCAGCCCCGCTAGCGCCAGCGCGATCACCAAGCCCAAGGAGGCCAGCGACGGCCCGAGGCCCACGAGCGGTGGCTCTCCAAACTCGGCCCAGTACAGGCCAACCCCTGCGATGTGGCTGATGAGGCCGAGGATGATGATGATGGCAACCAGCGCGGTCGCACCTGGACGCGCCCGGGCAAACCGCATCGCAAAGCGGGCTGAGGCCGCGACATAGAGTGTCGCGGCAATAGCGTAGGCTATAACGTGCATGCGGTCGGAATATAAAAGACGCAGGGGTAGATACTAGGCCGGCCGGCTCAGCGAGCCGGCCGGCCTAGTATCCTGAATCCCGGCGATCCCGTCCTCCCTCGTGATCAGGAAGGCATCTTGCGGATCAGGCGGACGGGCAGCCCTTCCGCGATCCCCGCGTACTCCATCTCTATGACCCGAAGCGTGGCCGTCCCTTCAGTGACGCGGACCACGCGACCCGTGGCAATATGCTCCTCCGGCAATCTGAAGCCCTCCGGAGACCGTCGACTGCTCACATATATCTCGAATTCGTCGCCCACCACGACGCCTCTGTCTCTACCCACGTCGATAAAGGCGATGTCTTCGATGGAGGGTACCCACTGCTGGTCCAGGAAGGCTACGAGCTCACCGCTCGGACCCGTCCCGACCGGCTCCGCAAAAACGCCACGCTCCATGTGAAAGCTCTCGAGCATGGTCACTTCGTTCCCCACCCCCACACGATCGAACAGTTGGATGATCACCGCGTCCGAGACATCCTCATGCACAGCGGCGATCGTGGCGATCCCGGTGGGCCGGATGACATAGCCGTAGCCCTTGACGCGACGATCGATCCTCGAAAGCAGAACACGATCTCCAGGCTGCGGTGGCTCACCACCCGGGTGGCTCACGTAGATCCGACCGTATACCGGCGGACTCTGCGGTACCTTAACCAGGATGTTCTCCGGGACGGCCGCGTCGATGACCTTACCGCGCGGCCCAAGCTCCGACAGCTCTACGAGCATCCCGCTCCGGTGAAAATCAGACGCCGACACAGCCAGTGCCGCCAGCGGTGGAACAGGCTCGTACGTGAGCGTCGTCTGCGTGGCCTCACGAGGCACGAAGATCGACTTCAGCTCCTGCAACTCCGGAGGAGGCCCTTCCGCTACCACCTCCGGCACCACCACGACCTCTTCCTCCCCCGGCACCCTGTCAGGCTCTTCGATCGCAACTTCGATCTCACCAGCCCCAGGCAGAACAAGCTGCTCGGACGGATAGATCCAGTGTGGATCTTCCACGACCATCGTGTTCAGGCGGTAGATCTCGGGCCACAGGAAGGGATCGCTGAGGTAGAAGCTCGCCAGATCCCACAGCGTGTCTCCCCTGCGCACACTATGCACACGACGACCCTCTTGGGCCGTCTGTGTAGCCTGCTGATCTTGCTGCCTTTCTTGTGCTTGGAGGGGGAGGGCTTCAGGCAGTAACACCGCGATCGCGATCGCGGTCAAGGACAAGAGGTGCTTAGAAGGGCAAGTCGTCGCCCTCCTCCAGCGATTCCGCCGGGAAATCTTCATAGTCCTCACCCCCATAGGTCGGAGCCTTCTGCATCTCGAAGGCACCCTCTCCGCGGCCACCCAACATGACCATCTCTAAGGCCACGATCTCGGTACTGTAACGCTTCTGACCGTTTTGGTCTTCCCACTGGCGGTATTGTATCCGCCCCTCGACATACACTCGGTCGCCCTTCTTCAGGTACTGCTCAGCGATCTCCGCCAGCTTGTTCCAGGCCACGATCCGATGCCACTGCGTCTCATCCTGCATCTCGCCGGCCCGGTTCGTCCAACGACGATTCGTGGCGACAGACAGGGTCGTCACCCGCATCCCGCTCGGAGTGGTGCGGATTTCGGGATCGCTGCCCAGGTTACCGATTATGATCGCTTTGTTTACACTGCGTGACATGTGTCCTCCAATGAGGCGATTGGCGCCAATGCTGCTAAACTCTGACGCCAGACAGCATTATACCCGACCGTCAACTTATTGTCAACGCAAGGCTTGCTGGCCCCTTCTTCCAGCAGAATCTACTTGCGGGGGCTCAAATTCAGGCACAAGACCCGGGCATCCTCCGACGGTTGCCGGTAGTAGCGCCGCCGGAGGCCTACCTGAACGAAGCCACGACGCGCATACAGGTCTTGAGCGCCCTGGTTGCTGTCCCTGACCTCCAAGAAGATCCTATCGGCACCGCGCTCCACAGCCTTGCTCAGCGCCCAGTCGAGAAGCCAGCGTCCCAGCCCGCGTCTCCGCCATTCAGCTGCCACCGCCAGGTTGCCCAGCTCAGATTCGTCCGCGACGTACCACACCACCGCATAGCCAACCACGGTGTCATCGAGAAGGCCCACCCATAGGTCGGCATCCGCACGGCCCAACAGGTTGCGGAAGCTGTCACGGCTCCACGGCGTCGAGAATGAACCTTGCTCGATTTCCATAACGGCATCGAGATCCGAGTGTTTCATGGCCCGCACGTCCGGCACCAACAGCGGCTCTGCCGCGCTCATGGACCCTCCGTCTCCTCGGGTACTCGCCAGTCGCGCACATATAGCGGTTCCCAAACGGCCGGCCGGGCGACGCGACCCAGATCGGGTCTCGTGCATCGCAGCCAGAGCAGGCTCGCAGCACGAGGTACACCGAGGTGTTCGGGCAGTATGCTGGCCTCGCGAAACCTGGTGAGGATCGCTTCGCCATAGGCGTGCGCACCCTCTCCGCTGAATACCGGATGAAGGTTCCGCCTCGCAAGCTCTTCCAGAAGCGGTTCTATAAGCCAGGCACCCGGTGCCATGAGCTCGGCGGGGCCCTCCGGCGAAAGATCGTAGCACGCCGCATACACCTGGTTGCGTCTGGCATCGAACATCGGACAGATGGGCCCCGTCACACCGCTCCCACTCGCCGCCGCAAGCAGGCTCGAATAGGCAAACAGCGGCGTACCGCGAGCCATCGACCATCCCTTTGCCAGTGAGGCGCCGACGCGAACACCGGTGAACGATCCTGGCCCGCTACCGACGACGAACGCGGCGACCTCTTCCGGTGATGTATCGGTAAGCCTAAGGGCTCGCTCGATCGCCGGCATCAGCAACTCGGAGTGCGTACCCTGGATGCAGAGCGTCTGCTCGTAGGCCAGCCCATCCCTCCAGACCGCGACCGAACCGGTGGCCGTAGCCGTTTCCACGGCCAGCCACACCTCAGACGGCCCCACCGCCGCCGAGTTGTCACGCCGTCCTCTCCCACTCACCAGCCTATCAGCTCCGGCGCCCGGCCGACACGCCGCACCTGCACCACCCGCTCAGCCGGATCCGCCCCGTACTCAAGTATTACATCCCAGCGATCTTCCGGTAGCCCGTCGCCGGCCCGATCCGCCCACTCCAGCAGGACGAGCCCGCGTCCACTCAGCAGTTCACCCCAACCCAGCGGCTCGAGTGGATCTCCGGGGCGCAACCTGAATAGGTCTACATGGTGGATGTGGAAACCTCTCGGGCTCGCGTAGCGCTGCACCAAAGTGAAACTGGGCGAAGGGATGTTGTCGATCACGCCCGCCCCCCGGCATATGGAGCGGGCCAGCACGCTCTTGCCCGCACCGAGCGGGCCGATCATGGAAATCCAGAGCGGCGGATCAAGCTGCCTCCCGATCCGCGCCCCCCAATCCACCACCTCGCCCTCAAGCATGGTCCTCGCCCCGCGAAACACTTCCCCACTCATCGGCCTGCCAGTCCTTCCCAGTCATCGAACATCCGAGCCCCGTCAACGGGTACGCGCTTTCCTGCCTCCGGCTTCACCGCGATGCTACGTCTCCAGCTCTGCCTTCAGCTGAAAGATGTGATCCCGCAGCTCGGAAGCCAGCTCGAAGTCCAAGTCCTCTGCTGCACGCTCCATTTCGCCCGTCAGCCGTGCCACGAGCTCCTCCGGGTCTAGCTCGGGGAGCCCCGCCAGCGTCTCTACGACGCGCGTCCCCGGGTCGAGCCTCGTATCCGCCACTGCTGTGGCACGCCGCACTTCGTCCACCGATTTCCGTATCGACTGCGGCACGATACCGTGCTCGAGGTTGTACTGGCCCTGTATCTCCCGCCGTCTATATGTCTCGTCGATGCACCTCTTCATCGAGCCCGTCACTTTATCGGCGTACATGATGGCCTTTCCGCGCTCGTTTCGAGCCGCCCGTCCTATCGTCTGGATCAGGCTCTTGTCCGAGCGCAGAAAGCCTTCCTTGTCCGCATCCAGAATCGCCACGAGCGATACTTCTGGAAGATCGAGCCCTTCCCTGAGAAGGTTGATTCCGATCAGAACGTCGAACAGTCCCAATCGCAGACCTCGCAGAATATCGACTCGCTCGATGGCATCTATGTCCGAGTGCATGTAACGTACCCTCACACCAACGCCGAGAAGGTACTCGGTAAGGTCTTCAGCCATGCGTTTGGTGAGTGTGGTCACGAGCACGCGCTCGGCGCGGGCCGCTCGTTCGCGTATCTCACCGATCAGATCATCGACCTGGCCCCTCACAGGTCGCACCTCAACCTCCGGATCGAGCAAGCCCGTTGGCCGGATCACCTGCTCGACCACAACGCCGCCGGAACGGCTAAGCTCAAAATCACCCGGGGTCGCCGAGACGAATATGACATTGGGAACGAGCGCCTCCCATTCTTCAAACCTCAGGGGGCGATTGTCGAGCGCGCTGGGCAGACGGAAGCCGTACTCGACTAGGGTCTGCTTGCGCGAACGGTCCCCCTCGTACATACCCCCGATCTGTGGAACCGTAACGTGCGACTCATCGACGATGACGAGGAAGTCATCGGGGAAGTAGTCAATCAGACACGTCGGTCGCTCTCCGGGCCGCCGCCCCGACAAGTGCCGTGAGTAGTTTTCGATACCGGCGCAGAAACCCATCTCACGCAGCATCTCCAGGTCATAATGCGTCCGGTGCTCGAGGCGCTGGGCTTCGAGAAGCCTCTCGCTCTGACGGAGCTCGTCGAGCCTCTCGCCCAACTCGAGCTCGATCGCCTTCACCGCACGGGTCAGTGACTGCGGGCCTATGGCATAGTGAGTCGCCGGATATACCGCCGCGCGGTCCAGCTCTGCAATGACGTCTCCCGTCAGCGGGTGAATCTTGGTAAGACGCTCCACTTCGTCGCCCCACAGCTCAATCCGTACCGCTTGCTCTTCATAGGCCGGGTACACCTCCACAACGTCGCCGCGTACCCTGAAGGTGCCGCGCGCGAAGTCCAGGTCACTTCGGTTGTACTGAATCTCCACGAGTGAGGACAGGACACGGTCCCGCGATATGTGCTGACCTCGTTCCAACAGTACAAGCAGTTTACGGTATTCGTTGGGATCACCCAGCCCGTAGATCGCTGAGACCGACGCGACCACGATGACGTCGTCACGCTCCATCAAACTGGACGTCGCTCGCAGGCGTAGCTTGTCGATATCGGCGTTGATGGAGGCGTCTTTCTCGATGTACGTGTCCGTCTGGGGCACGTATGCTTCCGGCTGGTAGTAGTCGTAGTATGAGATGAAGTACTCGACGGCGTTTCCCGGAAAGAACTGTCTCAGCTCGCCGTATAGCTGCGCCGCCAGCGTCTTATTGTGGCTCATCACGAGAGCCGGCCGCCCCCAGCGCGTGACGACGTTGGCAATACTGAGAGTCTTCCCCGAGCCCGTCACGCCCATCAGCGTCTGCCAGCGTTCGCCGCGCTCTAGACCGACGACGAGCTCATCGATGGCTCTTGGCTGATCGCCCGTGGGTTCGAACGGTGTTTTCAACTGGAAGGGAGAACGGCCTCTCAACATGAGATGCACTCGCTTCTTGCCTCGCGCGGAAACGCAGAGATTCCTCGGCGATATGACATGATCTCTAGACAAGACAAAGCAGCGTACGGCCGAGGCCGGCCGAACGCCGCCCTTCGATGTATGCTCTAACCCTCAAAGCTGTCGAACCAGTCGTCGATCTTATCTTCGTCAATCCTACTCGGCTCTGGCTCATCCGCCAGGGCCTCCACCGTGGGGAGAGCATCTCGAAGCTGCTGGGCCCGCTTGAGCATCGGCGCCGCACCCAACTTGGCGAACAAGTCCACGGCACGCTCGGCTGCCTCGCGAGCTTCCGCCGGCTTGGCCCGTGCCAAGACATGGGCGCGGTGGTACTGCAGGAACCCCTCGCCGTATGGGTCCTTGTCGGCGGTTTCACCGATCCCTTGCTGGGCCACCGTCCCGGCCAGCCACGCGTCGCTGTCCAGATCGATCACGCGAATACGAACGGCATCGCCTTCAGCCCGTCTTTCGAACCAGCCCTCTTTGCCCTGATACAGCTGCTCGAGACGTGCCGCCTCCTGCCAGGCCTGCAACTCGTCACCGAGCTCCAAATAGGCCAGGGCACGGACAGCCGTCGTCTGGAAATCGACCTTCCAAGCACCGCTCTCAGGCAGCAGCTTGCGGATGCCCTCCGTCTGCTTGAGCACGAGGCCGTAGTCACCGCGCTCGAACTCGAGGCGTGCCACGCCGGTGCGGCATCGGCGAGCCAACGGCTGATCATCGAGCTCCTCCGCCAGCGAGAGTCCCGATTTGAATAGCCCAAGCGCCCTGTCAAACTCGCCACGGAGCGTCAGCAAATCGGCGATGTTCACCTGCATAGCAATCTTCTGATCGGGAACCCCGGCGACTTCCATGCTCTCCAAGGCGGATTCCCAGTGATGCAGTGCCCCGTCCCACTCGCCGGCGCGGAAGTTCGCTAGTCCCAAGAGGTCGTGGCAAATAGCTACGCCACCCAGCTCGTCCATCTGAGTGAACACATCGAGGGCCCGTTCGGCTAACGCTCGCCCTTCCTCAGGGCTACCCCATGAGACGTGCACGCGAGCGAGTCGATACGCCGCCTGCGCCACGATCTCGGGGTTGCCGCTCTGTCCGGCCACGTGCAGCGCTTCTTCAGACATCAGCAGAGCTTCTTCGGCACGCCCGATACGTTCCGCAATCACACAGGAGAGGTCGAGCGCCGTCACCAGATGCTCGGGCTTCTCCGCCGAACGGGCGGTATCTACTAGCTGCCCGGCCAGCCCCGACAACTTCAGCGGCGGCACACCTCGCTCGAGCATCAACCACCCCAACATCGTGCCCGAATCCACCTCCAGCGCCGTGTCCTGCAGCTCGCGCGCCTGTTCGTACACCGCCTCGCCTAAAGCCTCGGCTTCCGGCTCGCGCTCCGTCGCCGCATACAATCGAGCGAGGCGATTCTCGACCCTTAACCGATCCACTTCTTTACTGGTCGTGCGTGCGGCGATCCTCAGATAGTCCTCTAGCTCGTAAGCGGCGTAGAGACGCTCTGCGAGGTCAGCAGCCTTCAGGGACCAGAGGTGTATTCTGTTGGTCATGTCGGTCCCAAGATACAGCGCGGATATTTCGTCGGAGATCTCATCGGCCCCGTCGCCGGTCAGTTGCTGGAGCATCTCGGCAGCCCGGCTCAATACGTGATTCCGGCGCTTCTCCACGACCCGTTCGCGCAGCAGCCGTCGAACAAGCGGATGGCGAAAGTGGAACCGCACAGACCAACGACCATTCGTCCACCGCCGATCCCCGATTCCGTCGATCAACCCGTGAGCCTCGGCGCTTCGTAGCAACGCTAGGACGTCCCCTTCACTTTTCCCCAGCTGGCCCGTAACGACGGCAGAATCGATCACGGTTCCCGCAAAGGCTGCCGCCTCCATCGTCCAGCGCAGATTGGGCTCCAGGCCATCGAGCCTGGCAAGGATCGTGTCCTCGATCTCTTGTGACTGGCTGGGCAGGTCGCGTTCCCGCACCGAGTAGCGAAACAGTCGCTTGCGAACGATCCGCCGCTCCGTCAGCCAACGGAGGAACTGCTCAGCGCGCAGTGGGTTGCCTTTCGCAGCCCCAACAAGCCAGTCGCCCAGCTCATTACCGAAGGCACCCTCCAGCAGATCCTCGGCGATCTTGAGTATCGCGTCCTTCTCAAGCTCGCGCACCGTCAACTCGAGCGAGTTGGGACCCGCCCGAGACAGAACCCCCTTGATGGTGACAGACTTGTCAGATGTCGCGTCGCCATAGGTTACCAGGACCATGATCGGTAACGATGCCAACGCGCTACCCAGGCGCCCCAATAGGTCGAGCGAAGAGCGGTCGCTCCACTGCACGTCATCGATGAAGAGCACCAGAGCCCGCTGTCGTGCGATCGCACGACAAAGAGCAAGGAATTGGTCGAACAGCGAACTCCGGCCCGCGGCCTGGGCTGCGTTGGGCATCCACCCAGGCGCTTCCTTGCCGACGATGCTGGCAAGCGAGGCATCGCTACTCGCCGCTCTCACCTGAGCAAGCAGATCTCTCAGTGGCCCATAGGGACGATGCGGCGTTTCATCTTCCAAGCACTGGGCGCTCAGAATCAGGGTCCGATGGTCTTTGGACTTAAGCTGTTTGAGGAAGGCTTCAGCCAGTGCTGTCTTGCCCACGCCACTGGCTCCGGTCAGCGACACGAAACGACCGCGACCGTTCTTGCCGCTGCGAATCTCCTGGAAGATCCGGTTGAGCTGCGTCAGTTCGGTGGCCCGGGCCACCAAGCGCATCTCCTGTCCGGATTCGAACGTTCCCATCTGCTCCCGGTCTACGTGGCTAACGTAAAGCCACAGCCTTTAGGCTCTGCTCGGTTACTTGGGGGACAAGGGGGAGTGGCAGTCGATATCCAGGCGCCGACTACAAGGAAGGTACCCCAGAAGCCGGCCGTCCTCAATGGCACTCAGAGGCGCGGCCCGCCGCCGCGTTTCACGCCTCCGACATCGCGAGAATCCGCCGCCAGTCGTCCTCGGCGACCGGCATCACCGAGAGGCGCGGCACCCGCGCCAGCTCCCAACCTACGAACTCACCAGCCGCCTTGATAGAACTGAGGCTCACGGGTTGATCCAAGCGTCGTTGTGGGCTGACCTCGAACACCACAATCCGTTCGTCGTCAGCCTCCGGGTCTGCATAGGCGGCGCTTTCCACCTGGGCGATTCCCACAATCGCCCGCTCCTTACCCGTGTGATAGAAGAAAGCCTCGTCGCCTGGCTCGACTTGCCGCATGTGCTTGAGCGCCACCGGATTCCTCACACCGTCCCAGACGGCGCGCCCGTCGCGCTCCAGATCAGCGAAGGAGTACTCGCTCGGCTCGCTCTTCAGCAGCCAGTATCGGCTCACGACTCCACCTCCGCCTGCAAATCCGATTCTGCCAGGCGCTCACGCCGCTCCACGCTGATCACGCCTTTGACCTTGCGGACTGCCCTGATGACTTTGGTTAGGTGGGTGAGGTCTTCGATCTCTACGACGAAATCGCCCTGCATACCACCCTCAACAGCCTCGGTGGTGGCACTCTGTATATTAGTGCCCGTGTTCGTTATCGCTTTCGCGATGTCCGATAGCAACCCGCGCCGGTCCGTCCCCTCGACTACAATTCGCACGAATACCAGTTGCGCGCCATCGCTCTGCCAATCGATCTCGATTCGGCGCTCCGGGTGCTCGCTGAACTTCAGGATGTTCGGACAATCACTCCTGTGGATCGATACACCTCGCCCGCTCGTGATGTAACCGACGACGGCATCGCCCGGAACCGGCTGGCAGCACTGGGAGTAGCGAACCATCATGTTGTCGATGCCTTGAATCTTGACACCCTTCGGCCCGCCCCGAATCTGCTCGACGATTCGAGTCAGTTTCGATGGTTTCCGTGGCTCAACCGGAAGCAGCTGATCGGGCCAGAGCTGCCTGAGGACGAAAGACAGACCCACATCCCCACGGCCCAAGGCGGCGTAGAGACTGCCGATCGACTGATAGCCGGCTCTGGCGCCCGCCTCCTCCAACTCGCCGTCCGAGGCCTTCTTTCGCCTGCGGCGCAGCTCGCGATCCAAGAACTCCCTACCGATCTGGATGGCGGTGTTCTGCTCTTCCTGCCGGATCCAGTGCCGGATCTTCCCGCGGGCCCGAGCCGTACGGACGAACTTCAGCCAATCCGGTGAGGGTGTTTGCTTCGCGTTCGTGATGATCTCGACCGTGTCACCGCTCTTGAGTTCCCGGGTGAGCGGAGCGATTCGCCCATTCACGCGCGCGCCGGCGCAGCGATAGCCCACCTCGGTATGGACCACGAACGCGAAATCGATCGGGGTGGCACCTTTCGGCAACTGCATGACGTCACCCGCAGGCGTGAAGACAAAGATCTCGTCCTGGTAGAGATCGATACGCAGGAACTCCATGAACTCTTCCGGTTCCTTCGTCTCTCCCTGCCACTCCAAGACCTGCCGGAACCAGGCGAGCTTCTCGTCGACCTCGTCCGGCGCCCCTTTGTAGCCCTCCTTGTAGCGCCAGTGTGCCGCGATCCCGTACTCGGCAGTCCGATGCATGTCGTGGGTGCGAATCTGGATCTCGTAGAGCCGACCGCCGGGCCCAAAGATCGTTGTGTGGAGCGATCGGTACATGTTCGACTTAGGCGTGGCGATGTAGTCGTGGAATCGCTCCGTCAGCGGTGTCCACTTATTGTGAATCACACCGAGAGCATGGTAGCAATCCTTGATGCTCTGCGTCGTCACCCGAATCGCCATCAAGTCATAGATCTCATCGTACGGCTTGTTGCGCCTCAACATCTTGTTGTGGATCGACCAGAGATGCTTCGGCCGTCCCGTCACCTCGCACGGAATTCCCGCCTTCTCGAGCTCCTTCCGCAGCGGCTCGGCCAGGTGCTTGACCCAGTCTTCCCTCTGTTTTCGCCGCTCCTGGACCTTCTTGGCCAGCTGCTTGTACGCCTGGGGCTCCAACGCCTTGAAGGCGAGGTCCTCGAGCTCCCACCTCAGCTTCGCCATCCCGAGCCGATGTGCCAGGGGCGCATAGATATCTCGTGTCTCGAACGCGATCCGCTGGCGCTTACTGATGGGCAGGGCCTCCAGCGTCCGCATGTTATGCAGTCGGTCGGCGAGCTTGACGATGATCACGCGCGCGTCGCGCGCCATCGAGACGAGAAGCTTACGGAAGTTCTCCGCCTGCTGTTCAGTACTCGAGCTGAACTCGACCCGGCTGATTTTCGTAAGCCCGTCTACGATGGTAGCGATTTCTTCTCCGAACTCGCTTCCGATCTGCACGACGTCGATTTCCGTGTCTTCGACCACGTCATGGAGAAAAGCCGCGCAAATCGAGGCCGTGTCCAGGTAGAGGCTCGCCAGTATCTTGCCCACCTCGACACAGTGCGTGATGTAGTCCTCGCCCGACTTGCGCTTCTGGCCCTGGTGAGCCCGCTGGCTGTACTCAAACGCCCGACCCAGAAGCCCAAGGTCGAGACGGGCCCGCGTCTCCTCCAGCACGCTGAGGAAATCGGCTGGCAGCGGCGAGCGCTCGTCTTCGCTGGACGACGGCTTCAGCCGGTCGGCCGGTGCGACTATCTCCGTGGTTCGATCCGACGCCATTCTTGAACGGGTGTTTGGTCGTAGAGCGGCCCTAACGGGTGGGCACAGCGCTGTTGCTTCTTGCTACACTATAGCGCGGAGCCGGTTTCGGTCTCCCCGCGTCTCGAACGGTCTTAGAATCGCTAGATTGCTGTCCGACCGCAAGTTAGAGGGATCGGTAGAAGCCGGAAAGCCGGTCGCAACACGGCGGTGCGGCTGGAGAGTGACGCCGCTAGCCGTTGCCGTTGACGATCAGGCCCAAGTCGAGGAAGCTTGCGTAGCGTCCGTTTCCGACGACCACATGGTCGCGCACGGGGATTCCCAACAGACGTCCGGCCTCGACGAGCTGGCGTGTCACCTCGCGGTCGGCGGGCGACGGCGTCGGGTCGCCGCTCGGGTGGTTGTGGACCAGTATCACGGCCGCCGCCGCTTCCGCCAGTGCAGGAGCGAAGACCTCTCGGGGGTGCACGACCGAAGCGTCGAGAATACCCCGCGTCACCATGAGCTCCCTCATCACCGCGTTCTGCGTGTTTAGCAGTAGGACGTGGAATTCTTCCTGGCGCAGATCGCGTAGTCGCAGCTCGTAGCGCCGGTAGACATCCCGCGGTGCAGAGACCCGGTCGTCTTCGCTTCGCACCTCTTCCGCCGCGCGACGGCCAAGCTCGAGGGCGGCTTGAATGGCGACAGCCCGGGCCTCGCCAATGCCCGGTACCGCCATGAGCTGCGAACCCGGTGCACTCCCGAGCCGGCGGAGCGAGCGTCCGAAGAACTCGTACAGGTTCTCTGCCACCTCGAGAGCGCTTCGACCACCCGCGCCGCTGGAGGCCAGAATCGCCAACAGTTCGGCAGTGCGAAGAGCGGACGGGCCCAGCGCTCGGAAGCGCTCCCTAGGCCGCTCATTTGAAGGCCAATCTCTGATTCTTGTTGTGATCGCCGAGCCGCGATCGTTCCTCATGAAGACGTCTCCGCTGATGTGCCTTGGTCACCCACTGGCAAACATGACAAGAACGATCAACGGATCGTCACCAAGAGCGGGCTAGCCCCTGCGAAGCCAGGGACCAGTCCGCCAACCTAATCTTACGATGAGGAGAATTCCGCCGGTTTCTAAAGCGGGGGCGCTCCCGGACGGCCGTGACATTTCTTGTACTTCTTGCCTGAACCACAGGGACAGGGATCGTTGCGGCCAACCCTGTCTCCCGTCTCCGCCGACTTCGCAGCATGAACATCGGGAAGTCCGCTCAAGACTGACGCCTCCGGCTGGGTGCGGCTCGCCGGACGCCCCCCGGTGACGCCGGTGGCAGG
>Ga0209536_100003782_pt1 | contig 24159 bp, 25 predicted proteins | sample DeeMarSeWOR28_12_FD_187461 | JGI IMG/M metagenome (GOLD analysis project Ga0209536, IMG submission 187461) | Marine sediment microbial communities from White Oak River estuary, North Carolina - WOR-2-8_12 (SPAdes) (version 2) | ecosystem: Environmental > Aquatic > Marine > Intertidal zone >...
CGGGAGGCAAACCCGAGAGGAGTACATAATGCGTCATTATGAAATCGTGTTTCTGGTCCATCCGGATCAGAGCGAGCAAGTCCCTGCCATGGTCGAACGTTATCGTTCGATGATTGAAAATGCCAAAGGCAATATTCATCGCCTGGAAGACTGGGGCCGTCGTCAGCTCGCCTATACCATCAACAAGGTCCACAAGGCTCACTATGTTCTGATGAACATCGAGTGCGCGCAGGATACCCTGCAAGAGCTGGAATCCTCCTTCAAATTCAACGACGCCGTGTTGCGCTGGCTGACGGTCCGCCGTGACGAAGCCCGCACGGCACCGTCGCCGATGGCGAAAGAACGCCAGGAAGAGGCGGAAAGTGGCGCCGAGAGCCGTAAAGAATCTTCCGAGGAAGATCAGGCTGAAGATGAAGAAACCGTCGAATCCGAAGAAGAGGTTGAATCCGCTTCTGAAGAAGACGAAAAAGCTTAAGGGGGAGACAGACTATGTCACGTTATTTTCGCCGCAAAAAATACTGCCGCTTCACCGCGGAAGGTGTCAAAGAGATCGACTACAAGGATCTTGGCACCCTCAAGGGATACATTTCCGAATCGGGCAAGATTATCCCGAGCCGCGTGATGGGCACCAAGGCGCGTTACCAGCGCCAGCTTTCCCGCGCTATCAAGTACGCGCGCTATCTGGCCCTGTTGCCGTACACCGATAACCATCAGTAGCCGGGGTGTCAGTCATGAATGTTATTTTATTGGAAAAAGTTCGCAATCTGGGTGAGCTCGGCCAGGAAGTGAAAGTGAAACCGGGCTATGCGCGTAATTTCTTGCTGCCGTTTGGCAAAGCCGTACCGGCCAACGAGGAAAACCGCACCAAGTTCGAGGCCCGTCGTGCCGAGCTGGAGAAGGCCCAGGCCGATGCACTGGGAAATGCCAATGCCCGCGCCGAGAAACTGGGCGGTGCTACGGTGCAAATCGTGGCCAAGGCCGGAGAAGAAGGCAAGCTGTTTGGCTCAGTGGGTGCGCGTGAAATTGTCGACGCCCTGGCGGCTTCCGGTTTCGAGGCAGAACGCTCGGAAGTGCTATTGCCCGAAGGCCCGATTAAGGAAGTGGGCGACCACGAAATCACCCTGGCCTTGCATCCAGAGGTAACCGCAACGGTTATCGTGTCGGTCATTACCGAACAGTAAAAAACCACTGGTTTCACCACAGCCGGCAGATTGCCGTGGCGTCTCGCCGGCTGTGGTGGCATTATAAAGACTTCCAAGCCGATAAGCCTTTCCGCAGATTTTCACGCGGCACTGGCGAATCCATCAAGGTAAGGTCGAGGAGTTAATGGAGGAACACACCCATCCCGCGGATTTCTCGCGGTCCCGTTCTTTGGAAGCGCGTCTGCCGCCGCAATCGGTAGAGGCGGAACAGTCCGTAATTGGCGGTTTGCTGATCGATAACAGCCGCTGGGACCAGGTTGCCGACGTTGTCGCTGCAGCTGACTTCTATCGCAAGGAACATCGGCTGATCTTCGATGCCATCGTTCACCTCGCACAGGAAAATAGTCCCGCCGACGTCGTCACCGTCTCGGAATATCTTGAAAGCCAGCACGAGCTAGACAGTGTTGGCGGTCTCTCTTATCTCGGCTCGCTCGCCAATAACACTCCCAGCGCGGCTAACATTGTCGCCTATGCCAAGATCGTTCGTGAGCGCGCGGTCATGCGTCAGCTGGTTACCGCGGTCGGCAAGATTTCCGATTCGGTTTATACGCCCGAAGGGCGCAATGCCACCGAACTGCTCGACCATGCCGAGCAGACCATCATGGACATCAGCGAAAAGGGTGCCCATCGCAAGGGCGGTTTCCAGCCGTTGAAGTCTTTGCTGGCCGGCGCCGTCGACCGCATCGATATGCTGTTCCATTCCGATAGCGCGTTGACCGGAATCTCGTCCGGGTTCAAGGATCTGGATGAAATGACATCCGGCCTGCAGGCATCGGATCTGGTCGTTCTGGCGGGACGCCCCTCGATGGGTAAAACCTCGCTGGCAATCAACATGGCGGAAAATGCGGCGGTGGGTGAGCAGAAACACGTTGCCATCTTCAGCATGGAAATGCCGGGCGAGCAGCTGGCCATGCGCATGCTGTCTTCGTTGGGGCGCATCAATGGTCACAAGGTCAGGACAGGCAAGCTGGACGACGATGACTGGCCGCGCCTGATGTCGGCCATGACCATGTTATCGGAAGCGCCAATCTATATTGACGATACGCCCGGCCTGAGTCCGATGGAATTGCGTGCACGCGCACGCCGGTTGAAACGTGAGCATGGCCTCGATTTGATCATTATCGATTATCTGCAGCTGATGCAATCCGGAGAGTCATCCGAGAACCGCGCGACGGAAATCTCTGCGATCACTCGTGCGATGAAAAACCTGGCGAAGGAACTGAGTGTACCGGTGATCGCGATGTCACAGCTGAATCGCTCGCTGGAGCAGCGCACTGACAAACGCCCGATCATGTCGGACTTGCGTGAGTCGGGCGCAATTGAACAGGATGCTGACGTCATCCTGTTTATCTACCGGGATGAGGTATATCACGAGGACAGTCAGGATAAAGGCACAGCCGAGATCATTATCGGCAAGCAACGTAACGGTCCGACTGGCACGATACGTCTGACCTTCCTGGGCGAGTACACCAAGTTCGAGAATTATATTCACGCCGGGTTCGACGAGGCCTACGCATGAGTCGGCCCGCGCGGGCATTAATCAACACGGCGGCACTCAAACACAATCTCCATCAGGCCCGCCAATTCCATCCTGAAAGTAAAGTCATGGCGGTGGTCAAAGCCAATGGCTACGGTCACGGCATCGTCGCTGTCGCCAACGCACTCGACAATGCAGAGGGTTTCGGCGTTGCATCACTGGAAGAAGCCATGGTCTTGCGAGACGCCGGTATCTCCCGGCCAATTGCAGCGCTGGAAGGATTCTTCGAAGCGTCAGAGTTGCCTTATTTTGTTGATCACAAGATACAGGCGGTAATCCATTCCAGCTGGCAACTCGACATACTCGAACAGTCCAGCGACAAGGGGCAGATCGATGTCTGGGTGAAGATCGACACCGGGATGAACCGCCTGGGATTTCCGCTTGATGAGGCACCCACCGTCATTGATCGCCTACGCCGATGTGACCGCGTGAACCAGCTCGCGCTGATGTCGCACCTGGCGTGCGCCGACGAGGTTGATAGTGAATCGACCCGTGCCCAGGTTAAACGCTTCCGGGAACTGGCGACCGAAAATGGACTACCGGCCAGCCTGGCCAATTCCGCCGGCGTAGTGGCCTGGCCGGATACCGCCTACCAATGGCAACGCCCGGGGATCATGCTGTACGGTTCTTCGCCGGTCACCGGCAGATCGGCCAGTGAACTCGACTTGCGGGCGGCAATGACCGTCACCAGCGCCGTGATCGCGATTCGCCAGCTGCAGAAGGGCGACGCGGTGGGTTATGGCGGCGACTGGGTCTGTCCGGAAGACATGACGATTGGCGTGGTTGCGTTTGGCTACGGAGATGGTTATCCACGTCACGCAAGGCCAGGAACGCCGGTACTCATCAACGGTCAGATAGCACCACTGATTGGACGTGTGTCGATGGATATGATCACGGTTGATCTAAGGGCACATGAGGGTGCTCGCGTCGGGGACAGTGTCACACTCTGGGGTGATGGCCTTTCCGTTGACGAAATTGCTCGCCACGCCGAAACCATTTCCTACGAGCTCTTATGCCATGTCACGGCACGCGTGCCACGAATCGAAGTCTGACCGGCTGGCATCACATCATGGCAAAAGCAAAGACCGTATTTACCTGCAACAGCTGCGGCGCCCAGAGCCCGAAGTGGGCCGGCCAGTGTTCGGCCTGCAAGGCATGGAATTCGCTGGAGGAAACGGTCATTGCGGCAGCAGTGGGCTCCAAGGAGGGGCGATTCGACACACTGGCGCCAGCGGCAGAAGTCCAGGTGTTGTCCGAGGTGGCGCCGGAACATTTGAGTCGCATGACCACTGGCAGCGCGGAAATGGACCGGGTGCTGGGTGGTGGACTGGTCGCCGGCTCGGTTGTTCTGATTGGCGGTGATCCGGGAATTGGCAAATCCACGTTGCTGGTGCAGGTACTGGAGGCAGTTAGCCAGCAGGCGTCGGTACTCTATGTAACCGGTGAGGAATCCGCGGAGCAGGTCGCGCTTCGCGCACAGCGACTGGGATTAACTGGCGAGCGTTTGAGCCTGCTGGCCGAGAACCGGCTTGAGCAAATTATCGCCACCATCGATCAGGCGTCGCCGCGAGTCATTGTGATTGATTCAATCCAGACGCTGTATACCGAGATACTGCAATCGGCGCCCGGCAGTGTGGCCCAGGTCCGGGAGACCGCAGCGCAGCTGGTGCGGCGTGCCAAACGGACTGGTCTCAGCCTGTTTTTCGTCGGTCACGTTACCAAGGAGGGCACACTGGCGGGTCCGCGGGTGCTGGAGCACATGGTCGATACCGTGTTGTATTTCGAAGGTGATCCATCGAGCAGCTTCCGCCTGGTCCGCGCGGTGAAAAATCGCTTTGGCGCGGTCAACGAGGTCGGTGTCTTTGTCATGAACGAAAAGGGACTGCAGGATGTGACCAATCCGTCGGCCATGTTTATCAGTCGTCAGAATGACAATGTCGCCGGCAGTGTCGTACTGGCAACACAGGAAGGCACCCGACCGATGCTGGTGGAAGTCCAGGCGCTGGTGGACGAAAGTCATTCAGCGCAATCACGACGGGTCTGTGTTGGCCTGGACAGTAATCGCCTGGCGATGCTGCTGGCGATGCTGCATCGTCATACAGGTATCGCCACCTTTGATCAGGATGTCTTCGTCAATGTCGTTGGTGGAATCAAAGTAACAGAAACCGCGGCGGACCTCGCATTGCTGGCAGCAATCATCTCCAGTCTGCGCGATAGACCGCTTGGGAACGACCTGGTCGTGTTCGGTGAGGTGGGTCTGGCCGGCGAAGTGCGCCCGGTACAGCGTGGCCAGGACCGGCTGAAGGAGGCCGCCAAGCTGGGTTTCAAGCGCGCACTGATTCCCTACGCCAATCGTCCGAAGGCGCCGATCAAAGGTCTGGAAGTGTTTCCTGTAAAGCGCCTGTCAGAGGCGCTCGACGTCATTAACGGATAGTTTACTTGTAGTAGAATTGAAGCCGCGTTCCCGCTACCTCAATAATGTCACCGTTTTTCAACAATGCGCCACTGGCCGGAACCTGGCGACCGTTCAGAGTCGGGTTTTCGTTGCTTCCGCTCACCGGCGCCAGGGTATAGCCCTCGCTTCCTGCGGTGATGGTGCCGGCCTTTTTGCCGGTGCGACCGAGGCTGGTTACCTGTTTCACCAGATCGATACGCTTGCCACTATTGGCGCCGCTAAGAACAAAGATTGCGCCTTTTCTCGACTCCTGCTTTCCCGAATCCCTGGAACCCGCAGCAGGTTCTGACGATGGTGAAGGCATCGAGCCCGGGCCGATAATGACCGTTTTGGCAAAATCGTTGTCGGAAGAGGGCATCTCGCCTTCGCCGGAATCGGTGGCATAAATCAGTTCGTGCTTGCCAATTACGACGGAGTCGCCGTTTTTCAGGTGATGTTTGGTGATTTTCTTGTTATTGACCAGTGTGCCATTGGTGCTGCCAAGGTCCTCGATGAAGGAATCCTCGCCGATGGTAAAAACATTGGCGTGCTCGCCGCTGACAGCGAGATTATCGATGTGGATTTCAAGTCCCGGACGTCGACCAATCTTCATATCACCCTGGGCAATATCGATATGGTCGACAACCTCGTTACTGAATTTGACTATGAATTTAGACATTTCTTGTTATCACTAAAAACCGAATATTTACCAAACCGGATGCCCCACGGCCCACTGCACCGCTATTATAGGGCACCCGCCCAATGTGTTCCCAGCATTAATTCTCTTCTTCCAGCACTCTGACCAGCACCACCGATACGTTGTCCGGACCACCGGCCTCATTGGCTACATCCACCAGCTTTTGCGAAGCCACGTCCAGGCTCGCCTGGTGCGCCGTCAGCGTTTGCTGGATCGTCTCGCGATCGACCACGTCGCTCAGGCCATCGGAGCAGAGCAGATAAATGTCGCCTGCCTGGTAGTCGTCCTGAACCAGGTCGGCCTCGACATTGGCCTCGATACCGAGCGCGCGTGTCACCAGATTCTTGTTCATTGATGAACTTGCCTCTTCCTGAGACATAAACCCACGGCTAACCAGTTCCTGTACCACCGAATGGTCTTTGGTGACTTGTTCCAATTCGGTGTTGCGCAACCGATATAACCGTGAATCGCCGACGTGTGCCGTGATGATCTTGCCATCGATGAAATGACTGACCACGATAGTAGTTCCCATGCCGGCGCATTCGGGGCGCTCCTGGGAAAGCTCGAACACCGCGGTATTAGCCAGCTCAATCGCTTCGCGCAGATGGTCTTCCTCTGTATCCTTGTTCTTCCGGGTTTCCCTATCCGTATAAAACTGCTTGATCATCTCTACCGCCATACTGCTGGCGACTTCTCCGGCCTGGTGACCGCCCATGCCGTCTGCCAGAATCGCGATACCCATATCGGGCAGAGTCGAGATCGAATCCTCGTTATTAATGCGCACCATTCCCTGATGCGTGATGCCGTTCATTTCAAAGTGCATGCCGAATTACCCGTTGCCCTCGATCGATACCAGGCAGCGACGCACAGCTTGTACAAATTGCTCGCCGGTCTGGTACCGGTCATCCGGTTCTTTTTGCAGTGCCTTATCAATAATAGTACGAACACAGGTCGGCACATCATCGCGTATCCGCATAATATTCGGGTGTTTCTTGTTCGTAATCTGATACATCAATTCTGCCAGCGAGTCACCACCAAAGGGCTGTTCGCCGGTAAGCATTTCGAACATGGTAACGCCCAATGAGTACAAATCAGAGCGACCGTCAACGCGCTTGCCCGAGAACTGTTCCGGCGACATGTACGAAGGAGTTCCCAGCACCACGCCGGTCCGGGTCTTGCTCGAATCCGTGATCCTGGCAATACCAAAGTCGGTCACCTTGATGCTGCTGTCTTTCTCGTTATACATGATATTGGCCGGTTTGATATCCCGGTGTACAACACCGAGTTTATGCGCATAGTCCAGGGCATCGGCTACCTGCATCACGATTTGCAATACCCATGCCACGGGCAAAGGTTTCTTCTCCTGGATCTTGTCAGTCAGGTCCTTGCCTTCAAGGTACTCCATGGCGATGTAGGCGAGGTCATGCTCTTCGCCGGCATCATAAATGGTCACGATGTTCGGGTGGTTCAGGCGGCCCGCGGTCTCGGCCTCGCGGAAAAAGCGTTCCTTGACCTGGTCCAGTTCCTTGCCTTCAAACTCGGCGGAGAGGTCCAGTGTCTTGATCGCGACAACGCGGTTTATCTTGGGGTCCTTGCCGTAATAGACGGTGCCCATGGCGCCACGACCCAGTTCACGCTCTACCTGGTAGCGACCCAGCGTCGGGTTCTCGGTTATGCCGCCATCAACCACCAGGGTGCCACTGCCACGTGGGCCCATGATGATGGTGCCTTCCATTTGCGATGCCCGTTGGCGTCGCTCCTTGGCATCACGAAACTTGCGATTGTGCTGCAGGATGTTTTCATAGCACGCCGCGGCCTTGTTGAAGTGGCGCTTTCGTTCGAAGTCCAGCGCAAGGTTATAAAACAGTTCCAGCACTGAATCGTCCACCGGCAGTTTGCGAAACTTGTCCAGCGCCATATCGAGCTGGCCCTGGCTCTGGAAGGTGAGGCCAAGCATGCGGTTGGATTGGGCGGAATCGCTATCGGCAGACTCTTTCTGGTGTTCCGTAGACAGGAAGCGTCGAGTCTTCAGTACGATGTATCCGAGAATCAGCAGCAACGCAGGCGCGACGGATTGTAGCCATACCTTCTGGCTTACCATCGAATACTGGCCAGCAATCAGCAGTGAAAGTAAAACGATAAACGTAAACAGGGCGCCGACATTCGCCCTGAATCGGGGCAATACAAAGGCGAGATAAAAGATAACAGCCAGAAACAGGAATGCTTCAACCACAACTACCGTTGTCGGTCGTGTGTAATAGTCCTGATTGAGGATCGATGCGATAACGTTGGCAGTTAATTCCGGGTCCGACATCTGTGGATTGATCGGCGTCAGGTAGCTATGAGCGACATCCGTTGCGGTTAGCCCGATCAGCACAATTTTGTTACGGAAAGTACGCAACGACACTTTGCCATCGCGGACATCCGCAAACGAGTACTGGGCGAACGGGGGCGTGTCGTTGGCCGGTGAATAGAAGCCATGGTAGAAACGCATTTTCTTGTCCGTTCGGACAAACAGTTTGCCCAGGCCCACACCTTGCCCCAGATTCAGGTCGATGCGACTGGTACGAATATTCTGGCTCCTTGCCGCCATCAGTAGTGCCATCGACGGATAATACTGCCCGAAGTATTCATAAACGAGAGACTCTTTGCGCACACCGCCGTCGGCATCACGAGTGCGATTCAGGTGACCAATGCCCGATGCCTTTTTTCCAAGCTCGGCGATAGGGTAGGTTGCTGCAAGGGTGCTCACGGGAAGATGTGAGTTGTCGTCAGAGTCGTAGATGCGTGTAAGGCGGTTTTCCTTGACATAGGAGGGCAGTTGGCTGGAAGGATTCCCTTCCGGGACACCGATATCAAATTCCATAGGGAGAAAGACATTGCCGCCACGGGCCATCAGATTGGCCAGTTGCCGATCTACGTCCATCTCCCGCTGGGCAGCCCACAACTTGCCCTTGATCACATTAATCTTTTTTTGTGCGGCCCGGGGGAATGAGTTGCTGGAAATGTAATTGCGGATGTCGCGTACGCGATCCAGTCCGACATCGGTTTGCGCATCAACCAAAGGGAATTGCAGACCAACGACCTTTGCGCGTGCACGGTGCATCTTGTCGACCATTGTCGCCAGTTCGGCGCGCGACCACGGCCAACGGCCGATTCGCTCCAGGCTGGCATCGTCAATGGCAATGATGGCGATGCGATCGGCATCACCGGGATTGCGGTTGGTGAGACTGACGCCGGTGTCGTACGCCACGCGCTCCATCCTCTCCAGGATGGGGACATCACTGATCATGGCGACGAAATAAACCAGCGTAATGGCGAGCGCTAGCGCCCAGTCTTTTTTGAGGAGCCCCCCGTTCAAACAATCAGCCTCTGGATTTTTTTGATTATGTCGTGATCACCGCGACCTGGCGGTGGCAAGCGAGCCACAGTGTAAACAAGAACTTATATTCTTTATAGCAGGTGATTTCGCAAGTTTCAGCTTAAAAGCCCTTCGAGGGTACGGGAATAGATGCGGGACAGGTGCTCGATGTCTTCGACCTTCACGCATTCGTTGATCTGGTGGATGGTGGCATTCAGCGGCCCCAATTCCACGACTTCGGCGCCGGTCGGGGCAATAAAGCGCCCGTCAGAGGTCCCGCCGCTGGTGGAGAGGTTGGTTTTGATGCCCAATTCTGCCTCGATAGCGCCCCTGACAGCCTCTACAAGGCGTCCTTCCGGGGTGAGGAAGGGCAGACCGGAAAGGCGCCAGTTGAGGTCAAAATCGAGGTTATAGGACTTTAAAAGCGACTCGACCCGGCGCTTCAGGTGTTCGTCCGTGACTTCGGTGCAATAGCGGAAATTGAAGTCGATGGTCACTTCGCCGGGGATGACATTCTCGGCGCCGGTGCCGCCGTGGATGTTGGAAACCTGGAAGGTCGTGGCCGGAAAATACTCGTTGCCCTGGTCCCAGACGATAGCGGTCAGCTCCGCCAGTGCCGGCATCACCAGGTGGATCGGGTTGCTGGCGAGATGGGGGTAGGCGACATGGCCTTGCTTGCCGCGTACCACGAGCTTGCCGTTCAGCGAGCCGCGCCGGCCGTTCTTGATGGTGTCACCCATGACCTCATTGGACGAAGGCTCACCGACAAGGCAATAGTCGATCTTGATCTGCTGGCGCTCCAGCCACTCCACCACCTTGACCGTGCCGTTGATGGACGGGCCTTCCTCGTCGGAGGTAATCAGCAGTCCAATCGATCCCTTGTGGTCGGGGTGGGCAGCGACAAAATCCTCGATCGCGGTGACGAACGCCGCCAGCGATGACTTCATGTCCGCGGCGCCTCGCCCGTAAAGCATGCCGTCGACAATGGTGGGATCAAACGGGTCGGCGTCCCACTTGTCCAGTGGACCGGTGGGCACCACATCGGTATGCCCGGCAAAGACAACCAGCGGACTGCTGCTGCCGCGCCGCGCCCAGAAGTTGTCGACGTCATCAAAGCGCAAGCGCTCAACTTCAAAGCCAACAGCTTCGAGCCGGCTGATCATCAGGTCCTGGCAGCCTTTGTCGTCCGGTGTTACGGACGGCCGGCGGATCAGTTCCTTGGCGAGATCGAGGGTGCGATGATTCACGGTGTAATCTAGATGTCGCGCAACAGTTCGTTAATACCAACCTTACCGCGGGTCTTTTCGTCGACCTTCTTCACGATCACCGCGCAGTACAGGCTATAGCTGCCATCCTTGGAGGGCAGGTTGCCGGAGACAACGACGGAGCCGGCCGGTACTCGGCCATACATGACTTCGCCGGTCTCGCGGTCGTAAATCTTGGTGCTCTGGCCAATGTACACGCCCATGGAAATCACCGAGCCTTCTTCCACAATGACGCCTTCGACCACTTCCGAGCGCGCACCGATAAAGCAGTTGTCTTCAATAATGGTCGGGGCCGCCTGGATCGGTTCGAGTACGCCGCCAATGCCAACACCGCCGGAAAGGTGAACGTTCTTGCCGATCTGGGCGCAGGAACCGACCGTAGCCCAGGTATCCACCATCGTGCCTTCGTCGACGTAACCACCGATGTTGACGTAACTCGGCATCAGCACGGCGCCGGGGGCGATATAGGCACCCTTGCGCACGGACGCCGGTGGCACGACCCGAAAACCGCCTTCACGGAACGAGCGCGAATTGTAGTCAGCGAACTTTGACGGCACCTTGTCCCAGTAATTGGTAAAGCCACCCTTGATAAAGCTGTTGTCTTCGATGCGGAAGTAGAGCAGCACTGCCTTTTTCAACCACTCGTTTACTACCCAGTCGCCGCCTTTCTTCTCGGCAACGCGCGCCTGGCCGGTATCGAGCAGGTCGATGGCCTCCATCACGGCATCTTTTACCTGTGCGTCTGCATTGCGTGGCGTGATCTCGGCGCGACGCTCAAAGGCGTCTTCGATAATGGTTTGTATATTGCTCATTGTGTTTTTCCTGAATGACTTAATCTATTTATGAAATCTGTTCACAGTAGTGTTTTACACGGTGTGCCGCCTCAACGCACTCGTCCAACGGTGCGACCAGCGCCATGCGCACATGCTGGCTACCGGGATTGATGCCCTGGGCATCACGCGAGAGATAGCTGCCAGGCAACACCGTGACATTCTCGCCCGCATACAGCCCGCGGGCAAAATCTTCATCGGAGATGTCGACCTTCGGCCACAGGTAGAAGCCGGCATCGGGTCGGGTGGCACCCATCACTGGCCCAAGAATTTCAAGCACGGCATCAAATTTCGCGCGGTATTGTGCCCGATTTTCTGCCACGTGTGTTTCATCAATCCAGGCGACGATGCTGGCCAACTGGGCCGTATTGGAGATGGTCGCGCCGTGATACGTGCGGTACTTGAGGTAGCTCGCCATTACGTCGCCATCGCCGGCAACAAAGCCGGAGCGCAGGCCGGGCAGGTTGGAGCGCTTGGAAAGACTATGGAATACCAGGCAGCGACGGTAGTCGGCAATGCCGAGATCGCTCGCCACCTGAAGCAGACCCGTCGGCGGGTTCGCTTCATCAAAATAGATTTCGGAGTAACACTCGTCCGAGGCGACAATAAAATCATGCTTCTCCGCCAGCTCGAGGATGGCGCGATAATCGTTGGCACCGAGCACGGCACCGGCCGGGTTACCCGGGCTGCAGACGTAAACCAGCGCGGTGCGATCGAGAATGTCTGTTGGCACACCGGAGAAGTCCATCCGATAGCTGTTTTCCGTGGTGGTGTTCAGATAATACGGTTCGGCACCGGCGAGCAGGGCGGCGCCTTCGTAAATCTGGTAAAACGGGTTCGGCATAATCACCACCGGCTTTTGTGCGGCGGTATTGTCGACGACCGCCTGCGCGGCCGAGAACAGCGCCTCACGGGTACCGCTGACCGGCAACACATGGCGTTCCGGATCCAGTGATTCCGGTGCCAGGGCGAATCGCTTCACCAGCCAAGCGCTGATTGCCTGCCTCAACTCCGGCAGGCCCCTGGTTGAAGGGTAGGTGGAAAGTTGGTTTAGATTCTCGCGAATGGCCGCCAACACGATTTCCGGGGCCGGATGCTTGGGTTCGCCCACCGACCACTTGATCGGGCTTTTGTCAGCCGGGGCCTCGAGATCGGCAAACAGCCGCGCCAGTTTCTGGAACGGGTAATCGTGGAGTAGCGCAAGCCTGGGATTCATCGGATTATTGTCGTGTTATAAAGCGGCGGGATTATACGGCAGGGGATTATGGCATCCAAATCAGCAGTTCCGGGCCTGGCAATTCTGGCGCTTCTCGCCGGCGCCACTATGTGGGGTGTGGTCTGGTACCCGATGCGCCTGCTGGAGACCGCAGGGCTTTCCGGCCCGTGGCTTACCTTGCTGCTCTATCTGGTGTCCAGTCTCGCGGGCGTACCGCTGGCATGGCGTCATCGCGGATGGTTGGCGAAGCGGCCCGGGCTATTGCTGGCCATTGCGCTGTCTGTCGGCTGGACCAACCTGTCGTTTATCCTTGCCATTCTCGATGGCAACGTCATGCGGGTGTTGCTGCTGTTCTACCTGTCGCCAGTATGGGCAGTCGTGCTCAGCTGGCTGTTTCTAAAAGAGCATATCAGTCATTACACCGTCGCTATTCTTGCTGTGGCGATCATTGGCGCGCTGATGATGCTATGGCATCCGGATGATTCGTGGCCGTGGCCACGTGATAGCGCCGACTGGTTAGCGCTGAGTTCCGGGTTGGCCTTCGCTGTTTCAAATATTTTCATTCGCCACGGTGAGGACGTGCCGGTACCGGTTAAGTCGCTGGTGTCCTGGCTCGGGGTTACCTTGCTTGCCGGTCTGATGATCTTCTTCACCAACACGGCGGTACCGGCGTTGACACCCAATCTATTCCTCGATGTTGTCGCGCTGGCAGTTCTCGGTATGGTGGTCATGACCATGCTGGTTCAGTACGGCGTTTCCAACATGCCGGTACATCGGTCCGCGATCATTCTCTTGTTCGAGCTGGTTGCCGGCGCGATTTCTCAGCAATTGTTAACCGATGAAATTTTAACGGCGGCGGAGTGGGTGGGTGGCTTGTTGGTTGTGGCAGCCGCAGGAATGATGGCGCTAAGAGAGAAATACGCAGGATAGGCCCTGCCGATTTTAGAGTTTCTGCGTCAGGTAATAGCAACGACCGCATTCGGGATCATCGAACTCGCGAAATACCTCGAAGCCGGCTTTCTCATATGCGCGTTTGGCGCGGTGGTTGTCGACAGACGTTGCCAGCCCAGCAAAGCGCACATCGTCCCGATCGCGAAAACGGTCTACCAATTGTCTCAGCGCTTCGGAGCCAATACCTAGCCCAAGCTGTTCCTTTTCGCCAATCAGGATGTCGATATCCATCAGCTGTTCGGGCAAGTCAGTAAGACTGGCAGCTTCAAGGTCTTCTGGTGGCGGGAACTCCCAGCATAAGTAACCCACCGGAATACCATCTGCGTCGATGATGGCGTGAGAACCCGGTTCTTTGGAAACAAGATCCTCGACTCGCTGCATGAACCACCACTCTTTTACATGTGGACGTTCAAGCCAGGTTCTCAGTAAGTTGCTATCCAGTTCGGGGCTAAAATCTCGCAAGGAGACTTTTTGGCCGATCATTTTGGAGTCAGGCACTGGTTCTTTGGTTAAGCTGGCAATTGTTTCCGCTTTCGGCCATTAGCAGTCGCTATGTTTTTAAGTCAGGAGATAATAAATCTATTGTATAAAATATTCCTCAATTGCTAAACGTTCCTGGTCTATCCGTCGAAGGTTATCGCGATCATAATCATCCAATTCATCATAGGCGACTTCAATATTTTCTTTGGTGTAAGCGATAATTTTATCAAGCCTTGGCAGGTATCGACGCAATTGCCCTTTCGACCCTTGTGTTGCAAACAACGGTGAGTATTCCTTTCTAAATCGAATTAAATGCCCTAAAACATCGGCAATACGTATAAGCTCACCAGACTGAATAGCCTGACTCCAAGCATAGGACTTACCCAGATCTTTAGGAGGTCTGGATGTTCTTATCTTTGTCTTGTGGGTCATGACATTCACCCATGACTTTGGCTTGAATTCCGGGTACTTAACCGTCCAAGTAATGGATCTGTTCGCATATTGCTTTTGCTGGTAGACATAGTCCGGATGATAGACGTTAGCAAAAATATGGCTAAAAAATATCGTATTATCGATCTCTATCGGCAGTCTCTGTTGAATGTCCGACCGAACCAGACGGGTGACACGACCTCTCGTAGTCGACTTCATGATCTCGCTGTAATTTATCGCAGTTGTAATACTAAAGAGCTCTTGTTTTTTACTGTCTGTCCTGATCAGTACCTCTACTGCGTCGACTTTCAAAAAGCTGTAAATTGCTCCACCGACGAACGCCAGTGCAATAAGAAAAATGGATAGTTTTCTTTTACCAAGCTTCTTGAGCAACTTAATCTCGTTCAGAACCTAGTTGTGATTGTCCGCTTTGGGTCGAAAGCTGACGTTATCAATTATTTCGACAGTTCGGCGATTCTTTGATCAAAACGGGCCACCCATTTCGATTTCTTGTATTTGTTTTTCAGCGTTTTGACTGCGTTGAGCTCAATCGCTCCGTTCTTCTGAAATACGAATGTAGAGCCAATGCGTTTTAGGCTGAACTCGGCTTCAACATCCAATTTGCCAATATAGCCAATGTCGCCAGCTTTTATCTCAATCGCGAATTGTTTTTGCTGAGCGAGGTCCGGTTGCAGATTTAACTCCTTGTTGCCGGGCTGTGCGTTGATTTCAGTCAGCACGTACCGGCCAGGCGCCATTTTCGAAAATACCACCATGCCTTTGTGTGCGGAGATTTTAACAAATCGATTGTCTTTCGGGCGGCTGACGGTAGCGGCGGTAATCGGTGTGCGCTTTACTCGCCCAAACATGTCTTTGAAATACAATTCACCTTCGACCACCAGTAGCGCGGAATCGGCAGGGCTACCAAATAGCGGTAATTTGAAAAACGCGTACGCGTTGAAAGAAACAAGAACCAGTAAAGTAACTACGACAAATTTTGTGCGCATGCTCGCTTGTCCCTGTGTGCAGTCTATTGTCTACAGCATAGTCGACGCTCTTGCCGGTGCGAGCAATATTCGGCATATACCTTCGCGTAAATGCTACATGCTTTACCGAATGTTAACTGTCATCCGTTGACAGCCAGACCTCCAGATTGTCTCCCCGATGGAGTACATCTAGAGACCGATCTCCGTTGAAGTCACCGATATGCACGTTGTAGTAATGCAAGGTATCGCACGTGGTATTGGCGCAACCGCCAACAGATTCAACCGCGCTGGAAAATTGGCCGCTGTCAGAGCCGGCCCAGACGGTCAAGTTCCGGCCCAGGTAAAGAACATCAGACGCGAGATCTCCGGTAAAATCCCCGATGCGCACCCTGCGCCAGTCAAGCTCCGAACAACCGGTGCGCCCGCATCCTGAATAGGACTCGACCGGTGAGGTGAACGATCCATCTTCTTTCCCCAGTCTGACGGTCAGATTACGATCGCGATAGAGCACGTCGTCCTTTCCGTCGCCATTGAAGTCGCCCACGTGAAATTTACTGGTATGCAGATAGTCACACCGTTCACCAAAACAGCCACCGGTGATCTCTTTTGGCCCCGAGAACTGCCCGCTAGCGTTCCCGTACCAGACCACCAGGTTTGTGCCGCGTAAAAGTACATCATTGGCACCGTCGCCATTGAAGTCTCCGGTTCGAAAAAGCGTGCGTTCAACTTTGTCGCAGGTTTTGCTACCACAACCACCGGTAGTCTCTACGGCGTCGAGAAAGGTACCCTTTGCAGTTCCGCGCCATACTGTCAGATTTTTTCCAAGATGCAGTACATCGCTGATGCCATCCCCGCTGAAGTCGCCGACGAGGACATCGCCTACATTCAGCCGCTGGCAGGATTCGTAATAACAGGAAACGGTGCTGGTTTTTACGGTAGAAAACGCGCCACTTTCCGTACCCAGCCAGACCTGGAAGCGCTGACCCCGATTCAGAATGTCGGCAATGTCGTCACCATTGAAGTCACCCAACAAAATCTCGCCATCGACCAGTGCGGCGCACGAGCTGGTGCCACAGGTGCCGGACGATTTTATGGGTCGATCGAACGTACCGTCGACGGTGCCCGGCCACAGTGTCCAGTTATCGTCCCGGTACAGGAGATCGGTTATCTTGTCTCCGTTAAAATCTGCCCAGTAAACCTGCCGTATGGGAAGGTAACCGCACGAGCCGTGAAGGCAACCGCCATCGGTGGTAACGGTATCGGAAAATTCGCCTTTGCCGGGTTTATCCGCTGGCGTGATATGTCTCCAGACAAAGCCACCGGCCGCATTAGCGTAGCCCGAAAAGCATAGCAGGAAGAGGGTGGCGAACAGGCCTGCCAAGGATTTCCGTATCATTGATCTATCCTCCCCAATTTATTTTTTGTTTTTCAGTTCGCGTTGGATCCAGGAAATCTTAATAAAAATTTGTTGTCGGTGCTATCGGGATCCAAAAATCGCGCTGCCCACTCTCACCATGGTCGCACCTTCGCCGATGGCCTGTTCCATGTCATCGGTCATGCCCATTGATAACTGATCGAAATTCTCTAAACCAAATTGGTCACGCGTGGTTTCCATTAATTCTCGTAAACTACCGAAGCACTGGCGCAACTCGTCTTCGCTGCCACCATGTGGGCCAATTGTCATCAGGCCACGAAGATCCAGGCCGCCCAGTCCGGCTTCCAGCAATTGCGCGATAAGTGGCGATAGCCCGCTCGACGATACCCCGGACTTTGCCGGATCGTTGACCACGTTTACCTGAATCAGTGTTTCGACACGCGTACCCAGTTCGACTGCCTTGCTGGATACCCGCGTCGCGATATCGAGTCGGTTCAGTGTATGCCACCAGTGGAAATTACCAGGTAGGTGTTTGGCCTTGTTGGATTGTAACGGCCCGATGTAATGCCATTGGACACCTGGTATTTCCACTTCCGGAATCTTGCCTAGCGCTTCCTGGACCTGGTTCTCGCCAAAATCCAGTTGCCCGGCGTCAATCGCTGCGCGAATAGATTCAACGGGATGCTTTTTTGAGATGGCGATCAGGCGAACATCACTTAACGGGCGACCATAAAGATTACAGGCGTTCGCGATGCGCTCGCGAACCCGCACGAGGTTGCTGGCGATGCTGCTGGATGATGATGTGTTGCTGGGTATCCCGGCCATGGGCCGAGTTTACTAATCAGGATCGACCGGCGCCAACGCGAGTGGCCTTGACGGTGGTAGCGCCTTGCTGGCGCTGCAGGAATGCAGTCGGGTCAATGTGCTGGTGGTTTTTTAATACTTCAAAATGCAGATGGGGTCCGGTTGAGCGGCCGGTTAAGCCAACGAGCGCGACCGCCTGGCCCTTGCTAACCCGATCGCCCAGTGAGACAAGCACTTTACCTGCATGGGCGTAGCGCGTGCTGTAACCCTGGCCGTGATTGATCTCGACCATCATGCCGTAGCCGGTCTTCTCCCCGGCATAAGTGACAACGCCATCGCCCATGGCGGCGATGCGCGAGCGCAGCGGGCTGGCAATATCAACACCGCGATGCATGGAGGTATGACCGGTAAAAGGGTCGGCCCGCAGGCCGAAGTTGGAAGAGACCCAGCCACCCTTGACCGGCCAGCCAGAAGGAGTGAGCGCCGTCCGGGTATTGTTATTGATCAGTACTGATTGCAGTGCATTGAGCTGTTCGGATTGACGGGCAACCTGGCTGTCCAGCGTCTTCAGCAGACCGAAGAGATCAGTTTCAGCCGTTGATGCGACCGGTTCGGCCGGACCGCCAACACCCGGTCGTTTGGAGAAATCGAATTCCTTAGTATCGATGCCTGCCATCTGGGTCAGGCGACCTCCGAGGGCGTCGAGGCGCATGACTTGTGCCTGCAGGTGGCCCATGCGCTGGGCCAGCGCGTTCATATGCGTTTCCGTGTGGCGCTTGGCCTTGTCGATTTCCAGCCGTTGCGCGGCCAGCAGTGCCTGTTGTTGCTTGATGCGTTCGATCTGGCTGGCCGACGTGCCGTGGCCGAGCATTTCGACGACCTGGTAGGTTACGGTGGTAAGAACGGCTGGCATAATCACCACGGCGACCAGCGCCATTACCAGCAGGTGGCGGTGGCTGAAGCTCGCAATGCGGCCCTTTCTTATGCCCTCAGGAACAAGGATAATGTTCATATTCAGATGTATAGACGCTAATTTGGCCAAATGCCATTAATAATGTTCCCTAGGGGTGTAAATTAGGCGATGACCGGAAGCAGGCCCAAATCAATCCAGAGCTATATTAGTGGTGAGGCGGCCGCGAGGGCCCGGCAGGCAGAACTGCTGCGTAAGCAATTCGGGCCACTGTGGGAACAGGTGGTCGGCCCGGATCTGGCAAAACACAGCTACGCCGTCAGGCTTGAGGGACGTTGTCTGCTGATCCATGCCGACGGGTCCCTCTGGGCCAACCAGATTCGCCACCGTTATGCCGAATACGTCGAACGTTTGCAGCAGTTTCCCGAGCTGAGACAGCTTGCGGAATTGCGGGTTCGGGTGGTCCCGGCCAGCTCGGTGGTTCGACCCAGGGCGTCGCCAACGGTCCGGCCACAGTTGTCGCAGGGTGCCGGCAAGGTGATAGAGGGTGTTGCCCAGGGCATCGAGGACGAAACCTTGCGAGAGGCATTGTTGCGCCTGAGCCGCCGGGCAAAGTAAACGCATTGCGCTACCAATAGTAATTAATGAGTCGAAACATGTATCGTCCCCTAAGCGCCAGAAGTTACCCGGCATTCATAATTCTTATTACCGCTGGCGCGATATTGTCTTCGATGGCGCACGCCGACGCGGAAATGTTTCCCGCCGAGCTGCGCATCTCTGCTGTTGGCGACATCATGCTCGACGGTACGGCCCGTCCGGAAATGGAGAAGAATGGGTACGATTATGCCTTCGACGGCACAAGGGATTTGCTCAAGCAGTCGCATATTGTCATTGGCAATCTGGAAGGCCCGTTAACGACACGCGGCAAGAAGGAAGCCGACAAGAAATATATCTTCCGTTCACCACCAAACAAGGTTGCCAGGGCGTTGCGCCAGGCAGGCTTCGACGTGGTCTCTCTCGCCAACAATCACAGTCTCGATTACGGGATTGTGGGTATGGAAGATTCTATCGATAGCCTCGCATCTCATGGAATTCGCCACATGGGCGCCGGCAACAGTTCCCGTGAAGCGCGGGCGCCGACATTTGTCCCGGTTGGCAATCAGATGGTCGCGTTTCTCGCGTACTCGCTAACCTTTCCCGAGAGCTACTGGGCCACCAGCAAGCAACCAGGCACCGCGTTTGGCCATGAGACGCATGTGGTCGCTGACGTGAAGCGCGCACGCGAGTTTGCCGACGTGGTCGTGGTTTCGTTCCACTGGGGCCAGGAAAGCAAAACTGAACTGCGTGAATACCAGACGCGCCTTGGCCGCGCCGCCATTGATGCCGGTGCGCAGGCAGTGGTGGGTCATCATCCACATATCCTGCAAGGTATCGAGCACTACAAGGATGGTGTGATTCTCTACAGCCTTGGCAACTACACCTTTGGTTCTTTTAGCCAGAAGGCACGTGTCAGTGCCGTCGCTCATTTGCACTTCAATGGGTCGCGCCTGAGCAAGGTGCGCATGCACCCGATTAATGTGCTGAATACCGAAGTCTTGTTTCAGCCGAAGCCACTTCAGGGCGAAGCAGCCGATGCCGTTGTTGGTGAATTACAGAAACTGGCGAGCATGCAGGGCACATCGCTTCGTAACGTGAAAGGCGTTGCCGAGCTGGATATGTCGACCTCGGTGGCGACAGTACGATCAACGAACCCGGCACTGACTGAGGAATGATTAGGCCGCTGGAGCTCTTCATTGGTCTGCGTTACACCCGGGCCAGGCGAAGCAATCATTTCATCTCGTTTATTTCATTGATGGCCGCGATCGGGATCGTGCTTGGCGTGACCGCGCTGATCACGGTGCTTTCGGTGATGAATGGATTCGGCAATGACTTGCGCAATCGCATGCTGGGCGCGGTGTCTCACGTTACCGTGGCGGCAGACCGGGGAGCGTTGCGCGACTGGTCAAGCCTATTGACCAGAACAAGCACCATGGCCGGCGTCGAGGGTGCCGCGCCTTATGTCGAGGGCCAGGGTATGCTGGTCTCGGATACAACGTCGCGCGGTGCGCTGGTGCGTGGCATCGACCCGATTGCTGAAACCCGCGTTGCCCAGTTCCATCAAAAAATGACCTCTGGCTCACTCGACAACCTGAAACCGGGTGAGTATGGCGTAGTGATCGGCTCCGAGATCGCCTGGCGTCTGGGGATCGAGGTTGGATCATCGGTGTCGGTGTTGTCGTCTCGAGCCCAGATCACGCCTGCCGGAATCCTGCCTCGCTACAAGCGCTTCCGTGTGGTTGGTATATTTGAAATGGGTGTTAGCGACTATGACGGCAGCCTGGCGCTGATTCATATCGAGGATGCGCGTCGCCTTTACCAGACCGGAACCGGTGTCACCGGGATTCGAATACAGTTGGTTGATCTGTTTTTCGCGCCGGCGATGGCCGCGAGCCTGCAGTCTGAACTGGGCGATCACTATGTCGTTAACGACTGGACCCGGGAGAACGCAAGTTTCTTCCGCGCACTGCGCATCGAAAAGACAGCGATGTTTATTATTATGATGCTCGCCATTGCGGTTGCTGCATTCAACATCGTTTCCATGCTGGTCATGCTGGTTACTGACAAGGAAGGCGATATCGCCATCTTGCGTACCGTGGGCATGAGCCCGGGCAGCGTCATGGGCGTATTCATGATTCATGGTGCAATTCTCGGTGTAGTGGGTACGTTCGCCGGTGCAACCGCCGGTGTGCTGCTGACGTTGAATATTGATAGCGTGGTCAGGTTTTTTGAGACCGTGTTTCAGGCGCAACTGTTTACTGCGGATATTTACTACAACACCGCCCTGAAACCGGATCTTCGCTGGATCGATGTGAGTGTGATCACAATCGCTTCGTTGCTGCTGACAATCAGCGCCACGTTTTACCCGGCACGACGTGCCGCCAGTATCAATCCGGCACAGGCGCTGCACTATGAATAGCCCCCTGTTGGTCTTTGCTGTCGTTCCTGACATGAGGCGTTGCGCATCATGATACGTCCACTGGAACTTTACGTCGGTTTGCGGTACCTGCGCGCCAAACGCAGTAATCACTTCATCTCGTTTATCTCGGTAATGGCGACACTCGGCATCGTGCTTGGCGTCGCTGCGCTGATCATCGTGTTGTCTGTCATGAACGGGTTCGGTACCGAGTTGCGCGGCCGGATCCTGGACGTGGTGTCTCATGTCACCATCGCCGAGGGCTGGAGCGGCCTGCGTGACTGGGAAGAGGCCGATCGACAGATCAACACCCAGCCGCATGTAAAGGCCACCGCGCCGTATATTGAAGGGCAGGGCATGTTGTTGCGTGGGCGCAGTGCCAGCGGTGTCGCGGTGCGCGGCGTGCTCCCCGAGCGCGAGCAGGCGGTATCCGAGATTGCAGGCAAGATACAGGCGGGCCAGCTGTCTGCACTAACGGCTGACGGAAAAGGCATCATTCTCGGTAGCGCGCTGGCGAAAAAAATCGGAGTGAAGCCCGGTGATCGACTGGCACTGGTGGCCCAGAAGGGCGGCGCCGATCAGCTATCACCAAACCTGTTGCGACTGACGGTAGTGGGTCTATTTGAACTTGGTATGTACCAGTACGACAGCACCATGGTCATGATCCACATGAACGATGCGCGACAATTGTTCCGGGCGGGTGACGAGGTGACCGGGTTGCGGATCAAGCTAGATAATGGTGAGTTGGCACCCGTCATCGGTCGCCAACTAAGTGATGTCCTGGGTTCGCACTATCGTGCCAGGGACTGGACCCAGCAACATCGTAATTTCTTTATCGCCCTTCAGGATCAGAAACGGATTCTCTTTATCGTGCTGATGATGATTGTCGCCGTCGCCGCCTTCAACATTGTCTCGACACTGATTATGATGGTGACCGACAAGCGCGCCGACATTGCCATCATGCAAACACTGGGCTTCAGTACCGGCACCATTACTTCCATTTTTGTGATTCAGGGCACATTGCTGGCGCTAGTAGGCACCTTGTCCGGTGCCGCCATTGGTGTGTTGCTGGCCTGGAATGTCGAGACCTTGGTTGCCGGCATCGAACGCTTACTGGGATTCAATTTCCTGGCCGCCGACATTTATCCCATGACGGATTTACCGGCAGAAGTCATCTGGAGCGACGTCGGGATGATTGTCGGCGTCACGATCCTGTTAGGCATCGCTGCCACCATTTATCCGGCGTGGCGCGCTTCCCGGGTACAACCTGCCGAGGCACTTCGATACGAATGAACGATAACAACAAGAATATAATCCGGGCGACCGGGCTCAGCAAGATTTACGACGACGGCAAACTGAACGTCGAGGTGCTGAAAGATGTTTACCTGCGAGTCGACAGGGGTGAGCGTATAGCCATCGTTGGTTCGTCGGGCAGTGGTAAAAGCACGCTGCTGCATTTGCTGGGCGGGCTCGACACGCCAACCGGCGGCCTGGTTGAACTCGATGGGGAGGATCTGTCCAAGCTCAGTAACCGGGAGCGTGGCAGGCTGCGGAATCGCGCTCTCGGTTTCGTCTACCAGTTTCACCATTTGTTACCGGAGTTTACCGCGCTGGAAAATGTAGCCATGCCATTGATGGTGCGGCGCTTGCCAACCGAGCAGGTGCTGGCGCCGGCGCGCGACATGCTCGCACGCGTAGGCCTGGAGGATCGAATGAATCACAAGCCGGCCGAGCTATCCGGCGGCGAACGTCAACGCGTGGCGGTCGCACGGGCAATGGTGACCCATCCCTTGTGCGTGCTGGCGGATGAACCCACCGGCAACCTCGACCGTCGTACTGCAGAGTCGGTGTATGAGCTGATGATTGAACTGAATCGCGAACTGCAGACCAGCTTCGTTATCGTAACCCACGACATGGTGCTGGCATCGGAAATGGACCGGGTGCTGAAACTCGAAGACGGCGTACTTAAAGATTTTTCTGTTTAGCCGCCAGCCTGCGGTCCTTACGTGCCTGCCACGCCCTGATCACATGCCAGCGCCAGAAAGCACGCATCACACTATAGCCGATCGCACCTAACGCGGCGCCAACAACGACACACCCAAGCAGGAACGGTTGCCAGTCATGGGCGATCTGTTGCCAGAACCACTCCCAGCTCAATACGAATTTAAAAGGCTGGGGCGGTGTTTGCAGGATCCACGTACCCACCTTGTAACAGAAATAAAACAGCGGTGGCATGGTAACGGGGTTGCTGACCCACACCAGGGCGACGGATATCGGCAGGTTGGCGCGGAACCAGATCGCCAGCAATGCCGCCGGCAACATCTGGAACGGCGTTGGCATGCACGCCATGAACAGACCAATGGCAAAGGCCGTCGATACGGAATGACGATTCAGATGCCAGAGATTGGCATCGTGCAGCAACGTGCCAAAAATTTTCAAATGCCGGTGGTTGCGGATGATATGTACATCCGGCATATACCGTTTGATGAACTTGCGCGCCATTCTCTCCTGGTTCCTGTACTACTGATTAACCCATCTTGACCGCGGGCTTGTGCACATCAACGATAATATATAGCCTAGATTACAACTGTACTAGCGTCGGCATGGAGGCTGACCTTGTTACCCAGCGCACTGTCATTCCTTGCTGGAATACTTCTAATTCAGCAACT
>Ga0209536_100003783_pt1 | contig 24135 bp, 24 predicted proteins | sample DeeMarSeWOR28_12_FD_187461 | JGI IMG/M metagenome (GOLD analysis project Ga0209536, IMG submission 187461) | Marine sediment microbial communities from White Oak River estuary, North Carolina - WOR-2-8_12 (SPAdes) (version 2) | ecosystem: Environmental > Aquatic > Marine > Intertidal zone >...
CCGATCGTCGTAAGCTTGCTCATGGTCTTCTCCTCCTGTTTGATGGTTGCTTAACAACTCCATCATGGCGCATCGCGACGCCGTTCATAAGGGGGAGGAGACCATCTCATCGACACGGGTGTATCGCCTGTGCCGGATTGCGGCCTTCGGCCTAATCCGACCTACCTGCCGGGCTCATTCCCCCACAGGTACTTGTGCAGCTGGATCTGCATGCGCACCGGCAGGCGGTCCCGCAGTATCCAGTCAGCCAGCTCGGCCGCATCCTGTTGCCCGTACACCGGCGAGAACAGCACCGTGCAGCGTTGCGCGATGCCGTGTTCTTGCAGCATTTGACACGCCCAGTCGTAATCCTCGCGACTGCAGATGACAAACTTTACCTGGTCAGTCTCGGCAATGACGCTGAGGTTCTCGTAACGGTTGCGTTCGACCTCGCCGGAACCCGGTGTCTTGAGGTCCATGACGCGCACGACCCGCGGATCGACCGGGGATATATCCAGCGCACCGCTGGTCTCGAGAGACACCGAGTAACCGGCATCGCACAGGGCCTGCAGCAGGGCCAGGCAGTTTTTCTGTGACAGTGGTTCGCCACCGGTCACAGTGACATGGGGAACCCGGTATTCGCTCACCTGTTCGAGGATTGCCTTTACCGTCATCCACTCGCCGCCCTGGAAGGCATAGGTCGTGTCACAGTAGCCGCAGCGCAGCGGGCAGCCGGTCAGACGGACGAAGACCGTCGGGCAGCCGATCGTCAGGGATTCGCCCTGCAGGGAGAGGAAGATTTCGGTAATCCTCAGGCGATCCATTCCGGGTGTTGATTCCACGCTGATTATCGCTAGGGGAGAAACATGGAAGGCGCAAAGGATGCAAAGACAATCAGCAGGCTGGGTTAGCCCGGAGGGCGTAACCCGACATTGCGGCGCATGTACCGGGTTACGACACTGTCGTGTCTAACCCGATCTGCTTGTTCACTGCGTCCTCTGCGCCCCTCTGCGCTTCCGTGATAAAAACGCCGCTCAATGCCCTTCCTGCTGCATGCGCTGCAGCCTGTCATTGGCCAGGCGTGCGGCCGTAGTACCGGGATAGTCGCTGACAACTGCTGACAGCTCCTTGCGCGCCTGTGCCCAGCTGCTGTTCTCGTAATGGATGTAGCCCATCTTGAGCCGGGCATCCGGCAGCTTGGAACTTTGCGGGAAGTCATTCACCAGGCTGTTGAACGTCGACAGCGCCCGGTCGAACTCACGCGTCACGTAATAGGTTTCACCCAGCCAGTAGGTGGCGTTATCGGCATATTCACCGCCCGGGTAACTGGCCAGCTGGCGGTTGAAGGCAGCAGCGGCATCGGCGTAGCGACCTTCCCGCAGGATGCCCAGCGCCTGTTCATAGGCAGCCTGCTCGCCGGCATAGCTTGCCGCCGGCGCGCCTGTATCCACAGCGGTCTCCTCCGGCCGGACCGGCGGCGCTATAACCGTCGGCGGCACGCCGGCGTCCGGACTGCCCGGCGGCGACAGCGTGGCGACTGGCGCGACCGGCTGGCCGGACTCCAGCTGCTGCAGGCGGCGATCGATATCCAGGTAGAGCTCGCGCTGGCGGCGCGTCATGTCTTCCTGCCGGTGCGCCTGCACTTCCAGCTCGCCTCGCAGTTGCTGTACATCGCGCTGCAGCTGATCGAGCCGGTTCAGCATGTCGATCAGGCCACGGCTGTCGAGCTGGCGCTCAAGCCGGTCGAGCCGTTCAGCCGTTGACTCTGCCGCCACGTGGTTAACAGGCAAAACGCACGCCAGCGCCACCATGGCGGCACCGGCCATCTGCCGGGCGTTACGATGCGCCATCTCAGTAACCTGTATAGACAATCTCGACCCGGCGGTTCATGCGCCAGGCCGTATCACTATGGCCTTCGACGGCCGGCTTTTCCTCGCCGTAGCTGACGGTGGTGATCTGCTGTGCAGAAACACCCTGCAGCTCGAGCACCCGGCGAACCGCCTGTACGCGTCGATCGCCCAGGCCGATGTTGTATTCACGCGAGCCACGCTCGTCGGCGTGGCCTTCCAGCGATACGCCCTGGCCGGGATTGGCGGCGAGGTACGCGGCATGCGACACCAGCAGATCCTGGTCTTCAGCCAGTATGTCGCTGCTGTCGTACTCAAAGTAGATCACGCGCCGCGACAGCGGGCTGTTCGGATCGTCAATCGACATACCCTGAAAGGTGCCTGCGCCTGCCGCACCCGTCGCATAGGCGCCCTCGCCGGCACCCATGCCACGGTCATCCACCGCCGCCATCTCGCCATCCGTGGTACCACCCTTGGAACTGCAACCCGCCAGAACGGCAACCAGCAACAGACCAATCAAGGAATGCATCGAATATCTCATTACGTATCTCCCGGGTTAAGCAACCCTGTGTGTAGTAAAACCGTGCCTTCATTTACCAAACGGGGACCAGACCGGCTCCCTGACATCGCCGGCCTGGATGGACAACCGCTGCCGGAATCGCCCGTCGACCGAGACTGCTGCCATGACGCCACGGTTGCCGGCATCCGTGGCATAGATAATCATGCTGCCATTGGGCGAGAAACTCGGCGACTCATCGAGCCGCCCGTCTGTCAGCACCCGCGTCACGCCGGACTTGAGGTCCAGCACGGCAATCCGGTAGCTGCCATTGTTGCCGTGCACCATAGCAATTTTACTGCCGTCCGGCGAGATATCCGCGCCGGCGTTGTACTTGCCCTCGAAGGTCAGCCGCTGCGGCTGCCCGCCCCACGAGGCAATCCGGTAGAGCTGTGGCGAGCCGCCGCGGTCGGAGGTGAATACCAGCGACTTACCGTCCGGTGCCCAGGCCGGTTCGGTGTCGATGGCCGGGTTGGTGGTCAGCCGTTTCAGGGCGCGACTGGCCACCTCCATGATATAGATCTCCGGGTTGCCATCCTGTGACAGGGTTAACGCCAGGCGCCGGCCGTCCGGCGACCATGACGGTGCGCCGTTCACGCCGGGGAACGAGGCCACCTTGCGGCGTGAACCGCTGGCAACATCCTGCAGGTAGATTTCCGCCGCCTTGTTCTCGAACGTCACGTAGGCGATCTGCCGGCCATCGGCCGACCAGGCCGGCGACATCAGCGGCTGGTTCGAGCGCAGGATGGTCTGCGGGCTGTAGCCGTCGGAATCGGCCACCAGCAGGGTGTAGGTCTTGCCCTTGCCGCTGCCCGTCGTCGTCACGTAGGCGATCTGCGTATTGAACGCACCCTTTTCGCCAGTGAGCTTCTCGTAGATCAGGTCACTGATGTGGTGGGCAACACGACGCAGGTCCTGGCTGCCGGCGGGGAAACTGTAGCCGATAATCTGCTTGCCGCGATACACGTCAAACAGCTCGAAGCGAACGCTGTATTGACCCGCGGACGTCTGGCTGACCTGGCCGATAACCAGGTTGTCGACGCTCAGCATGCGCCAGTTCTGGAACTTGACCATGGCGGCATCTGTCGGGTGCGCCACGAGGTCGCGGTCCGGGAGGGGATCGAAACGACCACTGCGGCTCAGGTCGGATGAAATGATGGCGGCAAGATTTTCCGGCGCCGCACCGGCACCGCTCCAGCCAAACGGCACGATAGCAATCGGCACCGCACCCTCGACACCCTGGGTGATTTCGATGGTCAGGCCAGCGTGCGCCAGACCCGACTGTAACAGCAGAACAAACACCAATGATCTGAACATGTCTCGCATTACATCATTCCTGTTATCTAGAGAGGCTTGAAGACAAAATTGAAATCACGAAAATGCTTTGCGATCGAAGGATCGTCCGGCACCGGTAACGGCGCCGCCCTCAGCACGGCCTTCTCGGCCGAGTCGTCGAACAGCGGATCACCGCTGCCCTGCACGACCCTGGCGCTGACCACGTCACCGCCCGGGATCAGCTTCACGTTGACCGTGCACTTCAGGCCAGCGGCCGAACCCGGAGGGCGTAGCCAGTTGCGCTCGACCTTGTCGGCGATGTAGCCGACGTATTCACCCAGCACGCTCTGCACGCGCTGCTCTTCCAGGCGCCCCTGCTCGGCCTCGAGCTGCGCCCGCATTTCGGCCTCTGCCCTGGCGCGCGCGGCCGCCTCGGCCTCTGCCTTGCGCTTCGCCTCGGCTTCCGCCTTCTGCTTGGCCGCCTGCTCGGCCTTGCGTTTGGCCTCCGCCTCGGCCTCCGCCTTCTGCTTCGCCGCGAGTTCCGCCTTGCGCTTCGCCTCTGCTTCTGCCTTCTGCTTCGCCGCCGCCTCGGCCTTGCGTTTGGCCTCCGCCTTCTGCTTCGCCGCCTGCTCGGCCTTGCGCTTCGCCTCTGCTTCTGCCTTCTGCTTTGCCTCCGCCTCGGCCTTGCGCTTCGCCTCGACCTTGCGTTGTTCCTCCAGCGCCTGCTGACGTTTTGCCTCTTCTGCCTTGCGCTCTTCGGCCAGCTTGCGCTCGGCTATGGCATCGAGCTGCCGCTGGTCAACCAGTGTTGCCTCGATCGGCACCTTCTGCCCCGCCGGCCGGCTGATCTTCGGCGTCCAGTCCAGGCTGAAGACCAGCAGCACCAGCAGCACGATATGCATGAGCAGCGCATAGAGGACGGCGCGCGGGTTCTCGCGTATAACCTGCCACATCGCTATCTTGCTTCCGGCGATTCCGTCACCAGACCGACACCGCGGATGCCCGCCTGCTGCAGCAGCACCATGGCGGCCACCACACTGCCATAGTCGGCGGCATGGTCGCCACGCACCAGCACGGGCTTGTCCGGCTGGCGGCGCAGCACCGCGGCAACCCGCTGCACCAGGGCATCGCTGTCAACCGGCTTATCGGGTTCATCGCCAATATTGAGGTACAGACTGCCGCCGGCATCGACGCTGACCACCAGCGGTTCCTGGTCCTTCGAGTCCATGGCCTCGGCGCTCGCCTCGGGCAGTTCGACCCTGACCCCCTGGGTCAGCAGCGGTGCCGTCACCATAAAGATCACCAGCATGACCAGCATGACGTCGATGTACGGCACGACGTTGATGTCCGCCATGGGTTTCTTGCGTATGCGCTGCCGTGCCATCGTCAGAACCACCCTGTATCAGGCTCACCGCGAGGATGTAAAGGGCGCAAGGAGACTCCCTGCATGCACGTCAACAGATGTCGTGCCGGGCGCTTCAGCATGCGGATGTGACAGGGCGTTGCCAGAGTCATAATCAACTTCGCATGCTTTGCGTCTTTGCGGTGGAATGTATGCTCAGACATGCGCCTGGCGCTGCAGGATGGTGGAGAACTCTTCCAGGAAATTGTCGTAGCGATTGATCAGGCGCTCGACATCGTTGGAATAGCGATTGTAGGCAATGACGGCCGGGATGGCGGCGAACAGGCCCATGGCCGTGGCAACCAGGGCCTCGGCGATGCCGGGCGCGACCATCGCCAGCGTCGCCTGCTGGGCATTACCCAGGCCGCGGAAGGCGTTCATGATGCCCCACACCGTCCCGAACAGGCCGACATAGGGACTGGTCGAACCGACCGTGGCCAGGAACGACAGGTGCGTCTCCAGTGAGTCCATCTCGCGCGACAGCACCACCCGCATCACGCGCTGTGCTCCCTCGACGACCGCGCGCGGCTCGACGCCCTTCTGGCCGCGCAGCCGGGCAAACTCGTTGAAGCCCGCCTGGAAGATGCCGGCCATGCCAATGGTGTTTTCCTGGGCGGAAACCTCGCGGAACAGCGACGACAGGTCGCCACCGGACCAGAAGCGGTCCTCGAACTCGTTGGCCGCATCACACGCATCCCGCAGGGCGGCATGGCGGCGAAAGATCATGGTCCATGAGACAACCGAAACGGCGAGCAGCAACAGCATCACCAGCTGCACAACAAAGCTGGCGCCGGTAATCAGGTGAAAAAACGACATGTCAGCCGACATCCGGGATCTCCTTTAAAATGTGCGGCGGTATGGGACGCGGCTGCAGGCTGTCGACTGCCAGGCAGGCGATCCTGATCGTGCCGGTGCACAGCGGCCGCGCCTCTTCACCGGCGCGGCAGACGTCCTGCTCGAACGACAGGCTGGCACGGCGGCGCTGCGCCAGGCGGACACCGACGAGTAGCTGATCATTGAAACGGGCCGGCCGGAGGTATTCCAGGCTGGCGGACCTGACAGCAAACAGGATGCTTTCATCCCTGATCAGAGTGTCCTGTTCAAAACCGAGCGCACGCAGCCATTCCGTTCTCGCGCGCTCCATGAAGCGCAGATAGTTTGCGTAATATACCACTCCACCGCTGTCCGTATCCTCGTAGTAGACGCGCACCGGCCACTGGAATTCAGCCACTGCCAGACACCACCTTGAGAAAGACAGCAGCGGCCGTAATTAATTCCCCTGCCAGTTCAAAATACACGTTCACGAATTCGCGAAGCAAATAACCTGGTGCGGCCCGGCTAGCGGGACGCGTCGTCGCCACCCTCGGCGAACAGCTCGAACGAGCCGGCGGCCTTGGTTGCCGTCGGCGGGGTCAGGCCGCAATGCAGCCAGGCGTTGCGCGTTGCCATGCGCCCGCGCGGCGTGCGCATGATAAACCCCTGCTGGATCAGGTAGGGTTCCAGCACGTCCTCGATGGTGCCGCGCTCCTCGCCAATGGCGGCCGACAGGCTGTCGACGCCGACCGGACCGCCGTCGAATTTCTCGATAATGGTCAGCAGCAGCTTGCGGTCCTGCGAGTCGAAGCCCTGCTCGTCGACCTGCAGCATAGTCATGGCTGCCGCGGCCACGTCGACCGTCACACGGCCATCGGCCCGCACCTCGGCATAGTCGCGCACGCGGCGCAGCAAACGGTTGGCGATGCGCGGTGTACCGCGCGAGCGGCGCGCCAGCTCCTGCGCGCCGCCCTTGTCGATGGCGATGTCGAGAATGTGCGCGGCACGCGACAGGATGGCGGCCAGGTCCGCATCCGAATAGAACTCGAGGCGCTGCACAATGCCAAAGCGATCCCGCAGCGGAGACGTCAACAAACCGGCGCGCGTTGTCGCGCCGACCAGGGTAAACGGCGGCAGGTCCAGCTTGATGGAACGCGCGGCCGGACCCTCGCCGATCATGATATCCAGCTGGAAATCCTCCATCGCCGGGTACAGGATTTCCTCCACGACCGGACTCAGGCGGTGGATTTCATCGACGAACAGGACATCGTTGGCCTCCAGGTTGGTCAGCAGGGCCGCCAGGTCCCCTGCCCGCTCCAGCACCGGACCGGAGGTATGGCGCAGGTTGACGCCCATCTCGTTGGCGATGATGTGGGCCAGGGTGGTTTTGCCGAGACCGGGGGGGCCGAAGATGAGCGTATGGTCCAGGGCATCGCCGCGATTGCGCGCCGCCTGGATAAAAATCTCCATCTGTTCCGAGACTTGCGGCTGCCCCACATAGTCAGCAAGGGACTGGGGACGGACTGTGCGGTCGAGGATTTCATCCTCGCGGGAGCCCTTGGGTGTCACCAGACGGTCGGCTTCGATCATGGCGAGCTAGTTTCGGCGTAACCGGCGCCGGAATCAAGTTACTGGACGGTGGCCTGCAGCGCCTGGCGGATGATTTCCTCCGAGCTCAGTTCGGTGGCATTCACGGCACGCACCATGCGGCTGGCCTCCTGGGGTTTGTAACCCAGGCCAACCAGGGCATTGACGGCGTCCTCGACCGGACTGTCCCGGCCGGCGGCACCCGTCGTTCCCGCCGCAAGCATGGCGCTGTCACGGGGCGGCACGGCATCCAGCCGGTCACGCAACTCGATAATCAGGCGTTCCGCCGTTTTCTTGCCCACACCCGGCAGGCGCACCAGCGCCGCGGTATCACTTTCCTGTACACAGCGGGCAAAGGCATGGCCGTCCATGCCGGACAGGATGGTCAGGGCAAGTTTTGCACCCACGCCGTTGACGCGCAGCAGGCTGCGGAACAGGTCGCGGTCGGATAGTTTCGCAAAGGCGTACAGGGTATGGGCGTCCTCTCTCACCGCGAGGTGGGTGAACAGCGTCACCTCGGCACCGACAGCGGGCAGGTCATAGAAGGTCGTCATGGGGGCCTCGAGTTCGTACCCCACCCCCTGCACATCCAGCAGCAGCTGCGGCGGCTGCTTGCCGAGGATGGTACCGCGCAGCAGGCCGATCATCTGGCCAGCCGTCCCATGGCCCGCACCCGCTGCTGCGTCGACTGGACATGGCCGTGGCAGATGGCAACGGCCAGCGCGTCAGCGGCATCGCTGGGCGGGCTGGCCGTCAGCTGCAGCAGGACGCAGACCATGTGCTGGACCTGGTCCTTGGCGGCACCGCCCCTGCCGACAATGGCCTGTTTGATCTCACGAGGGGCATATTCGGCAACCGGCAGCGACCGGTTCACCCCGGCACAGATGGCCGCGCCGCGCGCCTGCCCCAGCTTCAGGGCGGAATCGGCATTCTTGTTGACGAAGACCTGCTCGACGGCCATCTCGTCCGGCCGGAATTCATCCAGCACCTGCTCGACACCGGAAAAGATCGTGCCGAGCCGCTCGGGGAAGGTGCTGCTCGCGGTACGGATGCAGCCGCTGGCGATGTAGGAGATGTCCTGGCCGTCCTGGTCAACGACCCCGTAACCCGTGACGCGGGAACCGGGATCAATGCCGATGATGCGGATCATACCGGGCGGACGCCGATACAGCACGGGATGCAATTCATGGCGACATTATGCCATTAAACAACGACACCGCGAACGACTTACTGGAATCACCGCGAGTGAAGGTTGAGAAGTCCTGCAGGCGACAGTATCCGCAGGCCGGATTGGGCCGACGGCCGTAATCCGGACATAAGGATATCGGCCAGTGTCGGGTTACGGTGCTCCGCACCTATCCCGGCCTACCTATCCGTACACATCACTTGCGCCTTGTCGGTGAACCGAACTATCCAAGCTGCGCCAGCACGTCCTCGGAGATGTCCGCATTGGAGTAGACCTCCTGCACATCGTCGAGGTCCTCCAGGGTTTCCAGCAGGCGCACCATCTTGCCGGCATCGTCGACTTCCAGCGGCGTCGAGATATCGGCCCGCATGGTGACCTCCGCCTGCTCGGGTTTGAGGCCGGCGGCGATCATGGCCTGCTTGATATCGACAAACATGTCCGGCTCGGTCAGCACATCGATGGAGCCGTCATCGTTGGTGACGATATCCTCGGCGCCCGCTTCCAGCGCGGCCTCCATGATGGTGTCCTCGTCGCTGCCCGAGGGATAGCTGATGATGCCGGCCTTGGTGAACTGGTAGGCCACGGAGCCGTCGGTTCCCAGGTTGCCGCCCGACTTGGTGAAGGCATGCCGCACCTCGGCGACCGTGCGGTTACGGTTGTCGGTAACACAGTCGACCATGACGGCGACGCCGCCGGGGCCGTAGCCCTCGTAGCGCACCTCCTCGAAGTTCTCGCCCTCCTGCGCACCGGAGCCGCGCTTGATGGCGCGTTCGATGGTGTCCTTGGTCATGTTGCCCGCCAGCGCCTTGTCGACCGCCAGCCGCAGGCGCGGATTGGCATTCGGGTCGGGGTCCCCCATGCGGGCGGCGACCGTTATCTCGCGGATCAGCTTGGTAAACAGCTTGCCGCGCTTGGCATCCTGGGCGTTCTTGCGGTGCTGGATATTGGCCCACTTACTGTGTCCTGCCATGCTCACTTACCTCGGGGGAAATACGGAAATTGGCGGCATTCTAGCACTGCCGCGTCGCCGGGCTAAAGCCGGCCGCCATCAGGCCCCCGGGGATGGAATGGCAAAATGACCCTGCCGCAGAAAGTTGCAGATCTGCCCGGCCACACGCCGGGACAGAACCAGCGACGTGTGGCTGGCATTGACCACGAGTGTATCGGTCGCACCCTCGAGACAGGTCTCGGCAACGCCGACTGTGCCGTCGTGCCTGCCGCTGAGGCCACCCAGCGCCATGCCGATGCCGACCGGCATATCACCGGCGATCACGCCGATCTCGCGCCCATAGGTCCAGTCCGGCACCGCCTCCAGCAGGCCGCCCTCGGCGCTGGCACCCAGCAGCCAGCGACCCGGACCGTAGCTGTAGAGTCGCTTCGCCACCCCGCTGCCCCGGACCGGCGTTCCCATCAGCACCACCCGTCCGGGCGGCATGCCGGGGTTGTCCTGCAGGGCGCGCAGGATCAGCATGCCACCCATGCTGTGGCCGACGAGGTGGACCCTGCCCGCTTCCAGCCCGCCGATAAACCGCGTCAGTAACCGGGCGTTGTCGCGCATGCTGTGGCGGCGCGTCGGGTAGTCGAAGAGCTCCGTGCGGTAGCCACAGCCCTTCAGGCGCCGGGCAAGCACCGCCATGACCTTGCCGGTCATGAGCACGCCATGCACGAGGACAACGGTTTCCTGCATGGCATTCATGGTAACGGGAAACTCAGGCCTGCCTCGCGACAAAATCCAGGATGGCGTCGCGATTGGTCGCGGATGTTGCCAGCAGCGCCGCCTCCGCCGCGGGCAGCCAGCGGTATGTCCGGTGCTCTGCCGGATCCAGTGTGACCTCGCAACATGCTGCCAGCTCGGCACGGAACACGTACTCGGTATTTTCCTGCACACCGGGAGCATAGCGGTCGCGCCACCCGGGGTGTATGGGAAAGCGGTTGCTGCGGTGACAGTCTATGACCGGCAACTGCAGGCCGGTCTCCTCGCGCAATTCGCGCCGCGCGGCAGCAAGCGGTGATTCATCCTGCTCCAGGCTGCCGGTCACCGACTGCCAGAAGTCCGCCGGACTGCGGCGCTGCAGCATCAGCACCTCGCCGGCACGGGTGTGGACGACGACGAGGATGGATTCAGGTCGCTTGAAGCGCCCGCCAGCCCGCATCTCTTACCGGGATCCCGGATGCTGGCGCGCGAGAACCGGCCAGGGCCGGGACAGGCAATGTTCGAGACACACTGTCCTGCTCAAGACCGGCACTTTCACTGGTTACCTCGATGCCCCATGCGTCATTACCGCCGCCCGGCGAGAAAGGCGGGCTAGTCAATCTCGGGCGGCTTGTGCAGGTGAATGCCAAGCTCGAGCAGCTGGCCGGTCTCGACTACTGACGGCGCCTGGGTCAGCGGACAGGCTGCGGTCTGGGTCTTCGGGAAGGCCATCACCTCGCGGATGGAGCCGGCACCCGTCATCAGCATGACGAGACGGTCCAGGCCAAAGGCGATGCCGCCATGTGGCGGACAGCCGTATTTCAGTGCATCCAGCAGGAAACCGAACTTGTCGCGCGCCTCCTGCTCGCTGATTCCGAGCAGCTTCAGCACGGCCTGCTGCATATCGCTGCGGTGGATACGGATGGAGCCGCCACCCAGCTCGGTGCCGTTCAGCACCATGTCATAGGCGCGTGACAGCATCTCCCCGGGATTTTCCTCCAGCGCCTGCGGGTCATCGGAATTCGGCGCGGTGAAGGGATGATGCAGCGCCATCCAGCGGTTGGTCTTCTCGTCACGTTCGAACATGGGGAAGTCGACCACCCACAGGGGCTCCCACTCGCCCTGCAGCAGGCCGCGGTCATGACCGAGCCTGACGCGCAGCGCGCCCAGCGATTCGTTGACCACGGTGGCGCGGTCGGCGCCGAAGAACACCAGGTCGCCGCTCTGCGCGCCGGTGCGCTCCATGATGGCCTCGACAACCGCGTCCGGCAGGAACTTCAGGATCGGCGACTGCAGGCCGTCGCGGCCGGCGGCGGTGTCATTGACCTTTATATAAGCGAGGCCCCTGGCGCCGTACCTGCTGACATAGGCGGTGTACTCGTCGATCTCCTTGCGGCTGAGCTCGCCGCCGGCAGGTACGCGCAGCGCCGCGATCCGCCCCTTGGGATCATTCGCCGGACCCGCAAAGACCTTGAACTCGACATCCTTCATGACGTCGCCCAGGTCCACCAGTTCCAGCGGTATGCGCAGGTCCGGCCGGTCGGTGCCGAAGCGCCGCATGGACTCGGCCCAGCTCAGACGCGGAAACGGCTCCGCAAGCTCGACACCGATGACGTCCCGGAACAGGCCACGCACCATGGTTTCCATCAGTTCCATGATGGCGTTTTCATCGAGGAAGGCCGTCTCGACATCGAGCTGGGTGAATTCCGGCTGCCGGTCGGCGCGCAGGTCCTCGTCGCGGAAACAGCGGGCGATCTGGTAGTAGCGGTCCATACCGCCCATCATCAGGAGCTGCTTGAACAGCTGCGGCGACTGCGGCAGGGCGAAGAATTCACCGGGATGGGTGCGGCTAGGCACCAGGTAGTCGCGCGCACCCTCCGGGGTCGAGCGTGTCAGGATGGGTGTCTCGACGTCGATGAAGCCATGGCTGTCGAGATACTCGCGCAGCTGACGGGTGATGCGGGCACGCAGCCGGAGCCTGTCCTGCATGTCCGGCCGGCGCAGGTCAACATAACGGAAACGCAGCCTGGTCTCTTCCTGGACATCATCGTCATCGAGCTGGAACGGCGGTGTTTCGGCCGCATTCAGCACCTCGAGCCGCAGCCCCAGAACCTCGACCTCGCCTGTCGGCAGGTCCGGATTGACCGTGCCTTCGGGGCGATGTCGCACCCGGCCGGTGACCTGCAGAACGAACTCGTTGCGGATGCGCTCGGCCGTGGCGAAGATCTCCGGGGTGTCCGGGTCGAACACCACCTGGATGAGTCCGGTGTGGTCACGCAGATCGACGAAGATCACGCCACCGTGGTCGCGACGGCGATGCACCCAGCCGCACAGGGTGACTTCCTGGTCGAGGTGGGCCGTGTTCAGCTCGCCGCAATAATGACTGCGCATGTCAGTTTCCCGTTTGATTTCAATACGAAGCGCGCGATGGTACGGCCTCGGGGCGGCCAGCGCAATAACGGTGGCCGCGTGAGCCGGGCACGCGCGGCCGGGTCAGGCCGGCGGTTATCTGTTAGCCGGTGGAACCGGATTTAGCTGAATTTCCTGTTGATTTGTCTTCGGATTTGGACTTTTTGTCAGTCTGCGCAACGTTCTTCTTGTTGCCGGTCTTGAAGTCGGTTTCGTACCAGCCACCACCCTTCAGGCGGAAGCCCGCAGCCGACACCAGCTTTTTCAGAGCCGGCTTGCCGCACTTGTGGCAGTCAGTCAGGGGCGGGTCACTGATTTTCTGCAGGGTCTCGAGGTAGTGCCCGCAGGCTTCACACTGGTATTCGTAAATCGGCATAACCTGCACCTGTTGTCGGTCAAATCGTCGCGGGTTGCCGCGCTCTCGGCAAAACGGCTGCCATTATAGCGCCGCGGAACTGCCGGTGGGAACGTATCACGCTGCATAAAGCCCGCAGTTTCACGGTCATGGCGACTCTGTGGCTATAATCACGCTCCGCCAGAACCGCGTAACCACCAGCCGATGCATATACGCCCCACCAGCCTCCCCGAGACCGGCGCTGACCTGAAGAGCCTGCGGGCGCTGCTGCCATTCCTGTGGAGCTACCGCGGACGGGTGGTGCTGGCGCTGGGTTTCCTGGTGCTGGCCAAGGTGGCCAGCGTCGGCATACCGCTGGTACTGAAGGAGATCGTCGACCGACTGGAATCGACAGAGGGCATGGCACTGGTGCTGCCGCTGGCCTTCCTGATTGCCTATGGCGCCCTGCGCCTCGCCAGTTCGCTGTTCAACGAATTGCGCGATGCGGTATTTGCCCGCGTAAGGCACGGCGCAACCCGCAGCATCTCGGTCAAGGTGCTCGAACACCTGCACCGGCTGTCGCTGCGCTACCACCTCGAGCGCAAGACCGGCGGCCTTTCCCGGGACATCGACCGCGGCACGCGCAGTGTCAGTTCGATACTGAACTACATGGTCTTCAGCCTGTTGCCAACGCTGGTCGAAATCACGCTGATCGCCGGCATCCTGCTGAACCGCTACAGCATCTGGTTCACCGTGATCACCGTCGTCTCGGTCATTGCCTACATCGCCTTCACCCTGAAGGTCACAGAGTGGCGCATGAAATACCGGGTCGCCATGAACGCCATGGACTCGCAGGCAAACACCCAGGCAATCGACAGCCTGCTGAACTACGAAACCGTCAAGTACTTCGGCAACGAGGCCCATGAACTGCTGCGTTACAACGACTCGCTGCGCAACTGGGAAGCCTCGGCCGTGAAGAGCCAGACCTCGCTGTCCACGCTCAACTTCGGCCAGGCCGCGATCATCGCCATCGCCGTCACCCTGATCATGGTGCTGGCGTCACAGGGCGTGGTCTCCGGCAGCATGACGCTTGGCGACCTGGTGCTGGTCAACGCCTTCCTGCTGCAGCTGTTCATACCGCTGAATTTTCTCGGCATTGTCTACAGCCAGCTCAAGCACGCGCTCGCCGACATGCAGCTGATGCTCGATGTACTGAAATGCGAGCCGGAAATCACCGACCGGCAAGACGCCCGCGAGCTTGAGATAGCCGAGGCCGGTGTGCGCTTCGAGAACGTTTCCTTTGGCTATGATGCCAGCCGGCCGATACTCTACGACGTCAGCTTCCACATCGAGCCCGGTCGCAAGGTGGCCGTGGTCGGCCCGAGTGGCGCAGGCAAGTCAACGCTGGCACGCCTGCTGTTCCGTTTCTACGACGTCAACAGCGGCCACATACGCATCAATGACCAGGATATCCGCGATGTCACGCAGGACAGCCTCCGCCGGGCCATCGGCATCGTGCCTCAGGACACGATCCTGTTCAACGAGTCCCTGTATTACAACCTCGCCTACGCCCGCCCCGGCGCAAGCCGCGATGAGATCGAACAGGCCGCGCGCCTTGCCAGCATTCACGACTTCATCATGTCCCTGCCTGAGGACTACGACACGGTGGTTGGCGAGCGCGGCCTGAAACTCTCGGGTGGCGAGAAGCAGCGCGTCGCCATTGCCCGCGCAATCCTCAAGCAGCCGCGCATCCTGGTGTTCGACGAGGCCACCTCGAGCCTGGACTCGCATTCCGAGCAACTGATCCTGGAGGCGCTGCGCGAGGTGGCGGCGCACCATACGACGCTGGCCATCGCACACCGGCTGTCGACCATCACGGACGCCGACAACATCCTGGTGATGGATGCCGGCCGGATTGTGGAACAGGGAACCCATCAGGACCTGCTGGCCAGGGGAGATTTCTACGCCAAAATGTGGTCGCTGCAGCAGGAAGAAAAGCTGCATGAATTGCTGCCCGATATTCAGCAGGCGCCGGATAAAACCTGAAACAGAGCCAGATCCGCATGTGCAGCCGGCAATGAAAAAACCCGCCGTAAGGCGGGTTTGATCAAGCGAACCTGCGACAGGTCAGAAATCGTAACGTATACCGGCGAAGATGTCCTTTACACTGTCATCGTCGAAGTAGCGCCCTGTGACGCTGGCGGAATATCTCTTGTGGAAGTTATACACGACTCCCAGACCGGCCCCGACATCCGCCTCGAAATCATCATTGTCGTAATAGTAGATAGACGGCGCCAGCTCCAGCTTTTTCATCGCCTGCCACCGGGCGCCGGCCTCGACTTCATAGCCGATATCCGCATTGTTGCTGTCACCTGACTTGCCATGATAGATCCAGGTACCACGGCCGATCAGGTCAACCTTGTCATGCACACTGAAATTACCCCCGGCACCCAGCCTAAAGGCGTCAATATCGATATTGTCGTCACTGGTACCCTCTACACTGTCAACCCAGTAACGTGAATAACCCAGGCGAACATGCATGAAGTTGAGCGCGCCATAGGACACATCGACAGAGGCGCCCTGATACTCGATCGAGTCAGAATCGTAGTTCTGGTAACCAATCTGACCGTATGTGTAGCTGAATCCCTTGGCATGCGAGACCGAAGCCGCAGCGGCAAGCAGAACGGATGTGGTAAGTGCAAGCAGGCTCCTGGTACGCATCGAATCTCCTCCGGGTGTCGATTTAACTGTTGTTATCAAGCGTCGTGAATCACGCGATGTTAGTGAATCAACGTAGCCCGTTCAAGTATTTTCATGTAAATCAAGCAACAAGCTTACATCCCGCACAGCACCCGGCAACCGCTCGCGGCGGCATTGATAATCACCCATAATTGCGAACCCGATACGCAACAAGGGTTTAGCCCGGACATGACTGACAAGACTGTGCTGATCACCGGCTGCTCGTCCGGCATCGGCGAATGCGTCGCCCACGGCCTGGCCGGACGCGGCTATCGTGTCCTCGCCACGGCGCGCCGGGCGGATGATGTGGCAAGGCTGGAAGCAGACGGTCTGGAGAGTTTCCTGCTGGACGTGTCGGACCCGGCCTCGGTCAGCGCCGCCGTGGATGAGACCCTGACACGCACGGGCGGCACGCTGTACGCCCTGTTCAACAACGGCGCCTACGGTCAGCCCGGCGCCGTCGAGGACCTGTCGCGGGACGTGCTGCGCATGCAGTTCGAGACCAACCTGTTCGGCTGGCATGACCTGACCCGGCAGGTCCTGCCGGTGATGCGCCGGCAGGGCTACGGCCGCATCATCCAGAACAGCTCGGTGCTGGGCTTTGTCGCACTCGCCTACCGGGGTGCATACAACGCCAGCAAGTACGCGCTGGAGGGGCTGAGTGACACGCTGCGCCTGGAACTGCGTGGCACGGATATTCACGTATCGCTGGTCGAACCGGGACCGGTGACAAGCCGTTTTCGCCTGAATGCATTTGCCGCCTATCAGCGCAACATCGATCCTGACAGCAGCGTGCACCGCGAGCGATATCGCGGCATGGAGCAGCGTCTGACCAAAGAAGGTCCGGTCGTGCCGTTTACACTGCCGCCCGAAGCCGTGCTGAAAAAGGTCATCCACGCGCTGGAAAGCCCGCGCCCCAGGGCCCGCTATTACGTGACCTTCCCCACCTACCTGTTTGCTGCGCTCAAGCGCGTGCTGTCAGACCGTGCACTGGACCGCATCCTGGCAAGGTTCTGAAATGCACGGCCTCAGGCAGCCGGTGTCAGGGCGCGCCGAGACGGTGTTTCGACTGCGGATGCAGTGTGGCGAAATGACTGGCCTGCAGCGATGCCGAGCCCCAGATGCCGGCACGCACCACGGTGAGTGACGACCAGCACAGCAACAGCACGATTCCCGCCGCCGCCAGCACCCGCGGCTGCCGGATGAGCTGGGCAAGCGACACAGTGCACACCAGCATCACGCCGAAGGATGCCAGGTAGTTACGGTGCTCGAACATCAGTTCCAGCGGCAGGATGGTCGACTCCAGCGAGTGCGCCAGAAAGAAAAACAGGATTCCCAGCGCGATCACCGGCTGGCTCCGGCGCAGCACCAGCGCCAGCCACAGCAGCCCCGCCAGCAGCAGCAACGACCCGAGCGTGGTGACCGGCTCCGTCAGGCCCCTGGAGACGGCAATATCATCATGATAAAAACCCATCAACCCGGGCAGCGGCACCAGCAGCTGGTGCAGATACCGGACCAGCACCCGCGACTCGGTCAGCAGGCGTTCCGCCAGGGTGAAGTCCCGCGAAGCATAGCCGCTGACGAGAAAGTGGTCGGCATGCAGCAGCAGGTACATCACACCCAGCACCACGGGAACCAGCATGGCTGCCAGCAACATCCGCCCGGAGCGGCAACCTCCCACGGGCAGACCGGCACCCCGGAACATGACCAGTTCCACCAGCGGTATCAGCAACAGCAGCAACACCCCGTTTTCCTTGCTGAGCGTGGCCAGCGGCAGGCATAGCAGAAAAGCGACCGCGATCTGCCACCAGCCACTGCCGCCAGCCGTGACTTGCCGCAGGCGACCGCTGCTGTAGGCCAGCAGGCCCGCAAAGATGAACAGGGTGGAAAGCTGCGCCATACGCTGCACGGTATAGAGCACGGTACTGACCTGCAGGGCGTGCAACAGCCAGAGGCCGGCAGCCAGCAATGCCAGCCAGCCTGCCTGCTCAGGCCTCACGGAGGCCGGCGCCGCCCGCAACAGAACCCGGGCAAGGAAAAACAGGACAATGCCGTTCAGGCAATGCAGCAGGAGGTTGCCTGCCTTCCAGTAGCGGAGGTCACCACCGTGCAACATTGCGCTGGCGATGAAAGTCGCCATGGAGACAGGCCGGCCCAGGTAACCGCTATCGCTGAGCAGGTATTTGTCGGACAGTTCACGCCAGTCCCGGGTCTGCGCTTCCAGCAGGCCGGACAGCTGCGGATAATCATCGTGCAGCATGGGACCCTGAAGGCCCGGCGCGTAGATCACGGCGCACATGACCAGCAACAGCAATAACACGGCAAGCTGGTAGTGAAGAGGTTCGGGCAATCGGCTCACGGCACCGGGACCGGGGTGGAAATACGCGTGCCAGTATAGCGGCATCCCTGCCTGCTTTTCTGCCCGTCAATGCCACACAAGCCGTGCAGAGCGCCGCCCGGGGCCGACCCGGATGACGGCTTCAGCCCATGCAATGCCTCAGGCGGCGCTTGCCTCGCTGCCGGAGCCGACCGAGAATTCCAGCCGGTCGTCGGCGGCACCGACCCGGACAACGTCCCCGGGCGCAAAGCGGCCGGCGAGAATCTCCTGGGCCAGCGGATTTTCCAGCTGGTTCTGGATGGCACGCCTGAGCGGCCGTGCACCGTAGACCGGATCGAAGCCGGCCTCGCCGAGCAGATCCAGAGCGGCGTCGGTGAGCTGCAGTCCGATATCGCGTTCCTGCAGGCGCTTGCGCAGGATATCGATCTGCAGGCTGGCGATGGCACGGATCTGCTCGCGACCAAGCGGGTGAAACACGACCACATCATCGATGCGGTTGATGAATTCCGGCCGGAAGTGGCCGCCCACGACATCCATGACGGCAGACTTCATGGCGGCATAATTCTCCTCGCCGGCCATTTCCTGGATCATCTGACTGCCGAGGTTAGAGGTCATGACGATCACGGTGTTGCGGAAATCCACCGTGCGGCCCTGCCCGTCGGTCAGCCGGCCGTCATCGAGCACCTGCAGCAGGACATTGAACACATCCGGGTGCGCCTTCTCGACCTCGTCCAGCAGGATGACGGAATACGGCTTGCGACGCACCGCCTCGGTCAGGTAGCCGCCCTCCTCGTAGCCGACATAGCCCGGCGGGGCGCCGATCAGGCGCGCCACCGAGTGCTTCTCCATGAACTCGGACATGTCGATCCGCACCATGGCCTCCTCGGTATCGAACAGGAACGCGGCAAGCGACTTGGTCAACTCGGTCTTGCCGACGCCGGTCGGCCCGAGGAACAGGAACGAACCGTTCGGTCGGTTGGGATCTGACAGGCCGGCGCGCGAGCGGCGGATGGCATCGGACACCACCCTGACTGCCTCGCCCTGCCCCACGACACGCCGTTGCAGTGCCTCTTCCATGCGCAGCAGCTTGTCGCGCTCGCCCTCCAGCATCTTGGACACCGGGATACCGGTCCACTTGGAGACCACCTCGGCGATTTCCTCGTCGCTGACCTTGTTGCGCAACAGCTGCATGTCGTGCATGTCGGCCTGGTCCGCACTCGCCAGCTGCTTTTCCAGTTCCGGAATACGGCCGTACTGCAGTTCACCGGCGCGCGCCAGGTCACCGGCACGCTGCGCCGTCTCCAGTTCCATGCGTGCACGTTCCAGTTCTTCCTTGATATGGTGCGCACCCTGGACCGCCGCCTTCTCCGCCTTCCAGATTTCCTCGAGGTCGGAAAATTCACGCTCCAGGCTGTCGATCTCGCTCTGCAGCGCCTCGAGACGCTTTTTCGAGGCCTCGTCCGATTCCTTTTTCAGCGCCTCGCGCTCGATCTTGAGCTGGATCAGGCGCCGTTCCAGGCGATCCATGGCCTCCGGCTTCGAGTCGATTTCCATGCGGATGCGGCTGGCCGCCTCGTCCACCAGGTCGATGGCCTTGTCAGGCAGCTGACGATCAGTGATATAACGGTGCGACAGGGTGGCGGCGGCGACGATAGCCGGGTCGGTGATCTCCACGCCGTGGTGGACCTCGTAGCGCTCCTTCAGGCCGCGCAGGATGGCGATGGTGTCTTCCACGCTCGGCTCGTCCACCAGCACCTTCTGGAAGCGGCGTTCGAGGGCCGCATCCTTCTCGACATACTTGCGGTATTCATCCAGCGTGGTGGCGCCGACGCAGTGCAGTTCGCCGCGTGCCAGTGCCGGCTTCAGCATGTTACCGGCATCCATGGCGCCCTCGGCCTTGCCGGCCCCGACCATGGTATGCAGCTCGTCGATGAACAGGATGATCTGCCCTTCCTGCTTGGCCAGGTCGTTGAGCACGGCCTTGAGGCGTTCCTCGAATTCGCCGCGGAACTTGGCACCGGCAATCAGGGAACCCATGTCCAGCGACAGCAGGCGCTTGCCCTTGATGCCCTCCGGCACCTCGCCGTTGACAATGCGCTGCGCCAGGCCCTCGACAATGGCGGTCTTGCCAACGCCGGGTTCGCCGATCAGGACCGGGTTGTTCTTGGTGCGCCGCTGCAGCACCTGCACGGTGCGACGGATCTCGTCATCGCGGCCGATCACCGGATCCAGCTTGCCCTGCTCGGCACGCTCGGTCATGTCGATGGTGTATTTCTCCAGCGCCTGGCGCTGGTCTTCCGCATTCGGGTCGTTCACCTGCTGGCCGCCACGCAGGCTGTCGATGGCCTGCTCGAGCAGTCCCTTGCTGGCCCCCGCCTTGCGCAGCAGTGCACCGACACCGCCCTTGTCCTCAAGCACCGCCAGCAGAAACAGCTCGCTGGAGATGTAGGCGTCCTTGCGCTGCTGGGCAAGCTTGTCAGTGATATTCAGCAGGCGACCAAGGTCGTTGGAAACATGCACGTCCCCGGCGGCACCCTGCACCTGCGGCAGCTTGTCGAGCAGTTCGCCGAGCTGGGAGCGCAGCAGGTTGACGTTGACGTCGGCCTGCGCCAGCAGGTGACGCACCGACCCGCCTTCCTGGTCCAGCAGTGCAATCATCAGGTGGACCGGTTCAATGAACTGGTGGTCCCGGCCAACGGCGAGACTCTGGGCATCGGCCAGCGCCAGCTGGAACTTGCTTGTCATCTTGTCCATGCGCATAAAAGCAATTCTCCGTTACGGAATCGGTATCTGCAGCAAATATGGGGGTAAGGCGTGGACTTTCAAGACCTGCCTGCATTCACCGGGGTAATCTCCGGCCGGCAAGGCTGGCATCAGTGCAGCGATGAATGGGTGAGGTAGATAACGGCGATACCGCCGCCAATCAGCAGGATCTGCTGCAGGGTGGCGCGCACCTCGACCCGTTCGTGCAGCGTCGGGATCAGATCGGCGACGGCAATATAGATAAAACTGGAGGCGGCCACGGCCAGCACATAGGGCAAGGCGGCCTCGATGTCCTGCAGGGCATAGTAGGCCAGCACACCACCGATGACGGTCGTCAGGCTGGTGGCGATGTTATAGAAAAATGCACGCCCCCGCGCGAACCCGCTGTGCAGCAGCACGGCAAAATCGCCAACCTCCTGCGGGATCTCATGCGCCACTACCGCCAGGCTGGTGACAACACCCAGGTGAATATCGGTAAGAAATGCTCCGGCAATCAGCACGCCGTCGAGAAAGTTGTGCAGTCCGTCACCCACCAGGATCATGGTGCCGGTGGAGCGGTGGTGGATATCGGCTGTCGGCGCATGCACCTCGCAATGATCCGCGTGGCAGTGCCGCCACAGCACCATCTTCTCCAGCAGGAAAAAACCCAGCAGGCCGAGCAGTACCGCCATCGGTATGACGTGCATGTCGCCCTCGCCCTGCGCTGCCAGTGCATGAGGCAGCAGGCCCAGCAGGGCCGCGCCCAGCAGGGCACCCGTGGCGAAGCTGACCAGGTGCGGCAACAGGTGATTGCGGTACGATTCCTTCAGTACCAGGAAGAGCGCCGCGGCCAGTGCCGACAGCAGACCGCCCAGCAGGCAGAAGGCAATAATCCAGCCAATCAGGGGCATTCGGTTATCCGGGTAGCACGCGTGTTAATGAAGGCGGCCAATAATAGCCGGTAATGGCCGCATTACAATCATTACCGGCTGCCCGGCGGGTGTTACCCGGCAATGTCCTGCAGCCAGACCAGGCTGGCCATGCGACCGCTGCGGGCGCCGTCACGGCGATAGGAGTAGAAATGCGCCGCCTCCCGGAAGCTGCAGCGATCGCCCCCATAAACGCCATTCACGCCCAGCGCCGCCAGGCGCTGCCGCGCCAGCAGGTAGAGATCGGCATGCCAGCCGCCTTCCGGGGCAGGCTCGAAGGCCCTCGCCGCAATGGCCGCGTGGGAAACGAAGGCTGCCCGCACCTCGTCGCCCACCACGTAGGCCGGGGCGCTGATCGCCGGGCCCAGCCAGGCCAGCAGGTCCACCGCGGGATGCTCCAGCGCTGCCACGGCAGCCTCGATCACCCCGGCCGCCAGGCCGCGCCAGCCGGCATGTGCTGCCGCCACCCGCGTCCCCTGCCGGTCGCAGAGCAGCAGCGGCAGGCAGTCTGCCGTCAACACACCGCAGACGACACCGGCGTCAACCGCAAACGCCGCATCCGCCTCGGGCGAGAGACCACAACTCCCGGCATCCACCACGCGCACCCCGTGCACCTGACGCAGCCAAGCCGGCGAGGACGGCAACGACAGGGACGCGACGAGCCGGTCCCGGTTTTGTGAGACGTTCGCGGGATCATCGCCCACGTGGTCGGCCAGGTTCAGGCTGGCATAGCCATCGGCACTGACCCCGCCGGCACGGGTCGTCGTGCAGGCACGCACATGCGCGGGGGCCGGCCAGTCCGGCCGGATAAAGGTCTCAGACATCGCCGGCAGCCTGCCCTGCGTCCGTTCGCAGGGTCTCGATCAGTGCCTGCATGTCCGGCGGCACCGGCGCCTCCCACGACACCGGCTCACCGCTGCCCGGGTGCACAAGGGCCAGCCGTTCCGCGTGCAGCGCCTGGCGCCGGAAGTTCTGCAGTACCGTTCTGAGCGCCTCACCGGCACCCCGGGGCAGACGCGGGCGACCGCCATAGACCGGGTCGCCCACGACCGGGCAGTGGATATGCGCCATGTGGACCCGGATCTGGTGGGTACGGCCGGTTTCCAGCCGCAGCCGCAGCAGGGTGTGGGCGCGATAACGCTCCACCACGCGGTAATGCGTCCGGGCCGGCTTGCCGCCGGCCACCACGGCCATGCGCTTGCGGTCAACCGGGTGGCGCCCGATCGGCGCCTCGACCTCCCCGCCGGCCGTCAGCACGGTGTTGACCACGGCCAGGTATTCGCGGCGTATCTCGCGGGCCTGCAGGGCCGCCACCAGCCGCTTGTGGGCCACCAGGTTGCGCGCCACCATCATCAGGCCGCTGGTGTCCTTGTCGAGGCGGTGCACAATGCCGGCGCGCGGCAGCGCCGCCAGGGCGGGATCGTGGTGCAGCAGGGCATTCTGCAGCGTGCCGTCCGGATTGCCCGCCGCCGGGTGCACAACCAGGCCAGGCGGCTTGTTGATCACCAGCAAATCGGCATCCTCGTATATCAGTGCCAGTGGTATCGCCTGCGGCTGGCAGGCCGACTCCGCCGCAACCTCGGCATCGATCTGCACCTGCTCGCCGCCCTGGACGATGTCGCGCGTTTTCGGGATGCGGCCGTCGAGAGTGACCTGGCTGCTGCGGATCCACTGCTGCAGGCGACTGCGCGAGTAGTCCGGCACCAGTTCGGCCAGTGCCTGGTCCAGCCGGCGACCACGCATGAATTCCGGAATGCTGACCGACAGGTGAATGGAATGCGACATGTTCAGCCGGGGTATGGGTTATACTCTGCGACCTGCACCGGGCAGGTTCGTCCTTAGATTGTTGATTTTGATATCTTAACACCATGCGTTTGTCGAGTTATTTTGTACTTATCGTACTGCTCCTGAGCGGCGGCTGCTCGCTGTTGCCGGAACAGGTCGACAAGACCAAGGACTGGTCAGCCAGCCAGTTGTACGCCGCTGCCAAGGAGGCAATGAACGAGAAGAATTACGAGAAAGCGATCGACTATTTCGAGAAACTCGAGGCGCGCTATCCGTTTGGCCGCTATGCCCAGCAGGCACAGCTGGAAATAGCCTACGCTTACTACAAGTACGACGAACCCGAAGCCGCGATCGCGGCCGCCGACCGTTTCATCAAGGTCTATCCACGCCACCCGAACGTCGACTACGCCTGGTACATCAAGGGGCTGACCAACACGAACCGCGGCAAGACGCTGGCGGACAAGTTCCTGCCGCAGGACCCCTCGGAACGCGACCTGGCATCCATGCGCGATGCCTATGAC
>Ga0209536_100003784_pt1 | contig 24130 bp, 20 predicted proteins | sample DeeMarSeWOR28_12_FD_187461 | JGI IMG/M metagenome (GOLD analysis project Ga0209536, IMG submission 187461) | Marine sediment microbial communities from White Oak River estuary, North Carolina - WOR-2-8_12 (SPAdes) (version 2) | ecosystem: Environmental > Aquatic > Marine > Intertidal zone >...
GAGAGATAAGGATTCTGTGGCCACCGGAATTTGCTGACACAACATTTAAGCCCAGGTAAGGGCCCTCCGCACCTAAATGAAAGGATTGGTCCTAGGCGGGAGCCGGTTCCCCACTCACACCTCTTGTAAAGGAAACAAATGAGGCTTTTTTTCCAGTTACTTATCGCTGGTTTGTCTCTGGGGGGAGTTTACGCCCTTCTCAGCTTCTCCTTCTCTCTTATTGTCAGCACAACCAGAATTCTGAACATCGCGCACGGCGTCTTTTTTGTTTGGGGGGCTGGTGTGATTGCCATCCTCTCGCTCCATCTCAAACTCCCCCCCCTCATCGCTCTGCCGATTCTGCTCCTGTTTTTTACGGGATTCGGCCTCCTGTTTTATTGGGGAATCGTGCAGGTATTGTTGAAAAAAGAGCCTCACCATCTTCTCAGCGGCAGCGTTTTGGCAACCTTTGGCCTGGCGTTGGCCATGGAAAGTGCTCTGGGTACCGGGTGGACGAGCTTTATAGATCCCCAGCCAATTTTTCTCTTACCGGTCAACCTGGCTCCCCTTGAACTCGGCGGGATGGACATTTCAAGCAATCGGCTGATCGTCCTGCTTCTCGCCGGGCTGTTCATCCTTGGCTTCCATCTCTTACTTAAGAAGACCTTTTTCGGAAGAGGGGCCCGGGCTATGGCCCAAAGCATGGAGGGTTTCCTCATTATTGGACTGAACCCGCAGCGGGTTGCAATGCTCATCATTATAGTGGCGATCTTGGCCACTATTCTCTCTGGCATGCTTTACATCCTCGTTATCCCCATTGATGCCTATGCGGGCCTACCCCTCACCCTGAAGGCCATTACCATCGTTGTGTTGGCGGGAGTTGGGAGCTTACCAGGGACTCTGGCGGCCGGTGTGCTGCTCGGGTTGGCAGAGGTGAGTGCGAGTTATTTCCTGGGTGCTATCTGGTCCCCAGTAATCGGGTTCTCCATTCTTTTCCTTGTCCTTCTCGTTCGGCCAACTGGCCTTTTCGGAAGAGTAACCATATGAAAGAGAATCGCATACTTCTGCTTTCAGTCTGTGGGGTGTTGGTCATTCTCGCTGTTTTGCCCCACTTCTTGTCTTCCTCAATGTTGATGGTCTTTTTCCTCAGTTTTCTGTGGCTGGTCCTGGCAGCAAATTATGATATCTTGGGCGGTTTTCTCGGTTATATCCATCTGGCTCAAGGGGCTTTTTTTGGCATTGGCGCCTATACGGCCACCCTTCTTTTGAATTCACCGATGATCCAGACAACAGGGCCATTCGGGCTCTCCCTTGTATCCTTGATTGCTATTATCTTAAGTGGGTTATTCGCTGGAATCATCGCCTTTCCCCTCTTCCGCCTGAAGGGTCTCTATTTCGCTGTAACAACCCTCGTCCTCGTCTTCCTGCTTGAGGCCCTTGTCGTTAACCTCCCCGACCTGACCAGTGGAAGCTATGGGGCCTTTGTTCCGCGCCAGTATTGCAAGAGCACATTCACTGGATATTATCTCGCCCTCCTTCTGGCGATTATCTCGGTAGGCATCAACTATTACCTCTCCCATAGCGAGAGAGGTCTGGCCTTTATTACCATAAGAGAGGATGAAGAAGCCGCTGCCAGTATCGGACTCAATGTTTCGCGGCAGAAGACCATTGCCTATGTCTTAAGCAGTCTCCCTTCCGCAGCTGCTGGGATCGTATTCGCTTTAAATTCAGGATTCATCGACCCCCAAATTGCACTCGGGGTGGAGAGAAGTCTTCTACCGCCTCTTATGGCCATGCTGGGAGGATCGGGTCTTGTTCTCGGCCCGGTCCTTGGCATGATTATCATCCGTGCTATCGACGTGGTTTCTTTTCATTACCTGCACCTTCCCATCCCCTCCATGTTCTTTTTTGGAGTCGTTCTCATGCTGGTGGCCTTGTTTATTCCCGAAGGTTTGCTTAGTTCACCTTGGGTGAGAAGGGCTTCGGGGGCCTTGGCTTTGAAACTGCGCCTCAGAACGGAAGACGCGCTTTAACTGGAAAACTGCCAAATAAGGAGCAATGGCTTGCAAGGCTTAAGATCATATCCGGAAGAACTTGTTGAAAGGTATCGCAAAATATGGCTGGGGTTAACCATCATTGATGCCTTTGAGCGAACCTGTGACGTGCTTCCTGAAAAGGTCGCTGTTGTTGAAGGAGAGACAAGGCTGACCTTTGCCCAACTCAGGGAAAAGGTCAAGAAGGCTGCCTTGGCCTTTTTGAAACTTGGCCTTGGTAAAGAAGACCCGGTGCTCTTACAAATCCCCAATTCGGCAGAGGCCATCTACGTCTACCTGGCTTTGGACATGATCGGGGCTGTCCCTGTGCTCTGCCTCCCCCGGCATGGTCAGCGGGAATTGGAGAGATTTGGAACCTTGACGGAGACGACCACATGGATCGGTCAAGGCAGATATGGCAACATAGAATACCTACCCATGGTGAAGGCGATCAGGGAAAAGTGCCCTTCGCTTCGAAACCTGATCCTTGTAAGGGATGAAGCCCCCCAGGGCACGCTTTCCCTCTCAAAGTTGATAGATGAACACCAGTTAGGACCCGGGACCGATGAACATCTGAGCCAATTCCGTCCCTCCCCTGATGATGTCCTTCACCTTGCCCCCACGGGTGGGACGACAGGACTGCCTAAACTCGTGCCCCGAACCCATAATAATCACCTTTGCAAGGCCTACTATTGGGCCCGGGCTGAGGAAAGAGGACCCAAAGAAGTGGATCTTGTTGTGGCCCCGATAAACCACGATGCCCCCCATTTGAGTCATCTGTCCTTCATGGCGCTCTCTGGAGGGACACTGGTCTTCTGCCCTTCTCCGAAACCAAGGGACATACTTGAGCACCTTGAGAGAGAGAAAATAACCTTTAGTTTCATGGTGCCCACGCTCCTGACCGATCTTGCCAGCGAGCCTGACGTGGAGGGATTTAACTTCTCTCCTAACCTCAAACTGGGGTATGGGGGGGCTTATGCCTCTCCAGATCTCATACATACCATCTGCCGCCGTTTTGGGTGCGACTTCTACAGTATCTATGGGATGACAGAGGGGGCAGGGACCATTACCCGGAGCACCGATTCTCTAGAAGTGATCGCCAATACCGTGGGCAAGGGGATGTGTCCCTATGACGAGTACAAGATCGTGGATGACCATGGGAAAGAGATGCCGTCCGGAACGGAGGGTGAAGTGGCGGTTAGGGGTCCCTCCATCTCATCAGGTTACTATAAATCGGAGGAGGAAGACAAGCTTGTCTTCACCCGGGAGGGATTTTTCCGGACCGGAGATATGGGTAGATTCGATCTTATGGGAAATCTCATTATCACCGGGAGGAAGAAAGACATTATCAGGCGAGGTGGGGAGACCATAATCCCAGTGGAAATTGAACAGATGATCTCCGAGCATCCCAAGGTATCGCAAACGGTGGTGGTGGGAATGCCGGATGCCCGGCTCGGAGAGAGGATCTGTGCCTATGTCCAGCCGCTCAGAGGTGAAAAAATAACTTTTGAAGACCTCATCGCCTACCTGAAGGAGAAAGGGGCCTCAAAGATGCTTCTCCCAGAACGTCTCGAACTGCTGGAGGAACTCCCTTTGACCCCTATGCAAAAGGTGGACAAGAAGGCACTGAGAGAGGATATTACCCGGAAACTGAAACAAGAGCAGGAGGAAGGAAAGTAATTAAGAAGGCGAAAAGATAATTGGCTTTCGACTTTCTTTAATAAGGAAAGTGTCTGAAAAACGGCTTCTGAGAGGCTGACGGAAAATGTCCATATGCTAGGCTTCCGAAACTGGGGACCCGCCCGCAGGGTGGGGAGTCCAAGCGAAGCGTGGACAAATCCAAAGGAGTGAGGCGTACACAGAAGTACGCCGCAGTGACTTGCCCTGTTAAATCGGCTTCGCCGTCTCGCGCAGCGAGAATTTAACAGGGCGGGGGATGAGGGTTACGCAGCCCTTCGACGTTGCTCAGGACCGTGAGCTTGTCGAACGGCTGAACGGCTTGTCGAACGGCTTGCCGGACGGCAGATGGGCGTTTTTCGACAACCTTAACAGCAGTTGTGAATGGCTATTGGAGGAGAAAGTTTTATGGCAAGAAAATCCAGAAGAATCAGTGAAAATAATTATTGGGCGCACACAAGCTGTCCAGGGTGTTATGCCACCTGCGGCATGGCTGTCAATGTGGTCGATGGGGTGGCCATAAGAGTAGAGGGTGAAGAAGAGAGTTATTTGGGATCTGGAGGAGGTCTCTGTGGTAAGGGTGCTGCGACGCTTATGAGCCTTTATGACCCGAACAGGATTAAATACCCCTTAAGAAGGACCAATCCTAAGAAGGGTTTTGGGGAAGACCCGAAATGGGAGCGAATCTCGTGGGATGAGGCACTGGATACCATAGCTGCTAAGCACAAAGAAGTCCTGGAAAAGGATCCGAGAGCCATTGTTATCGCCGGTACCCCTTCTCCGGGTACGCCCCTTAAGCTTGGCATCACCTGGCCCGGGCTCATGTTGACCCTGGGTTCCCACAGCTTTGCACCCGGCGGTGTAGGATTTCACTGCGGCAATGGATCCCATTTCGGCGCCGGCCTGGTGCACTGTTCCTGGTCCGTACTTCCAGACTACAAATATTGCAATTATGCGATCCAGTTCGGATCGAATAAGGGGACGGGGTCTGGTCACGGGTCAGCGGCTTGCATGAGGCTGGCCGCTGAATCCAGAACAAGGGGGATGAAAAATGTGGTTTTTGATCCCATCTGTAATTTTGCAGGAGGTAAGGCCACAGAATGGATTCCCATCCTGCCCGGCACGGACCTGGCAGTCATTCTGAGCATGTGCAACATTATTGTGAATGATGTGGGTAAATATGATGAAGAATTTCTGAAGAAGTACACCAACGGCCCCTATCTGGTTGGCCCGGACGGGCGATTTGTAAGGGACAAGGAGACGAACCAACCCCTATTGTGGGATGAATCTGATGACAGAGCAAAGACTTGGGATGACACCACGTTAACAGCTGACTCTGCATTGCTTGGGAACTTCAAAGTGGACGGTGTGGAGTGTGAGCCCGCTTTTCAGCTCCTGAAGGAACATCTGAAACAATACAAGCCGGAATGGGCTGAGAAGGTGAGTACGGTTCCCGCGATGACCGTTGAGCGGATTGCCAGAGAATTTGTGGAGGAGGCAAAAATAGGCTCCACCATTGAGATTGAAGGGGTCAAACTGCCTTACAGACCCGTTGCCTCCTGCATGTTCAGAGGCGGGCAGGGTCACTCCAATTCCTTCCACCAATATGTGGCTGCAGCCATTTTGAATCAGCTGGTTGGATGTGTGGAAGCGGTTGGGGGAACCGTGGGCTGGCCTGCCAGGAGTTTTGGCCACCCGGAAACCGGACATCCAAAATACGAGCCATATGCCGGTGTGGATGGGATGCTCACCCCGGGTATGTGGATGACCCATGACCCTTGGCCTCCTGAAGAACCCCGATGGCCGGAAAGATTGACGCTGCAGGATTTTTTTGTGCATTCTCATGCCTCAGGACATCCCTACTCCGATGACTTCGAAGCCCATTGGGATAAGGTGGGGCGACCATATGAGTGCCAGATTGTCGCCTTTATGGGGGGCAACCTTGCGAAAACCACCGCAGATCCAGAATCAACAGGAAGATTCCTGGCAAAAGTTCCCCTCAATTGGGGCGTTTTTACGGAGCACAACGAAACCACAGAAGGATATATGGATATTGTGCTTCCCGAAAAACATGCCTTGGAGCAATTAGATATCAGTCTGAGCATCGGCTACTTCTTCAATTACCCCACCGGCATGGATGACTGGTCCTTTCATCTGCGCCAGCCTGCCGTGAAGAACAGATACGAAGAGAGGGACCTCATTGAGATCCTCTTTGACCTGGCTGATAGGATAGGGTCTGAGAAACGGGCTGAGTTCAACAGGTACCTGGATACCTTTTATTCAGGGAAATTGTCGAAATGGGGGGCAGCCAAAAAAGAAGCGAGTGACGCCGAAGGAGACTATCCCATCATCCGGCCCGACGAGAGGCTAACCAATGAGGAGTTCACAGATAGGGCATTAAAGCACATGTTTGGTGAGAAATGCGGTCTGGACTGGTTCGACGAAAATGGCTACATGGTCTGGAAGAAGCGCCCGGAGGAGGTCTACTGGAGAACCTTCTGCTCGGGGAGAAGCCCCATCTACTTCGAGTTTCTCTTAAATTCCAAAGAAAAGGGAATGCCAATCGATGAAAAACTGGGGATCCATGTGGATTGGGACCACTATACGCCTTTAATCACCTATTTCCCCTCTGTCATCTATGAGGAGGGAGAGCAAAACCCTGATTATGGATTTGTGGCCTTCTCCTATCGGGACATTTTGCATGCGGCCACGGCCACTTATAACAATCCTGTGATTGACGAGATGAGCAAGAGCAACCCGTTTACCTACAATATCTCATTAAACGCCGAGATGGCCAAAAAGATGGGGATAAAAGATGGGGATACGGTTTGTGTGGAGAACCTAAAGGGCAGGCGCATGACGGGCAAGGCAAAGCTGATGAACGGAATTCATCCACAGGCAGTTGCTTCTGTGTGTGGTGGCGGGGGTTGGGCCAAGGGCCGGCCCATCGCTAAAGGGAAAGGGGTCATGTTCAATAACCTTTTGATCAATGACCAGAAACACAAGTGCCCTGTCTGTTTATCGCTGGAGACCGCCGTGAGGGTGAAGGTCTACAAAGTGGACGAGAAATAGGATCTTGAGATAGGATCTGTTTTTTTGGAAAGGAGGGGAAAGTGTTTCGCAATTTACCAAAATTCGAATATCTGAGTCCTGAGACAATGGAGGAAGCCTTTGCCCTGTTGGCTCGATATGGCCCAAAGACCAAAGTTATTGCCGGGGGAACAGACCTTATCCCACAGATGCGATGGGGCGAGATAAGACCTGAGGTTGTGCTGGGGCTGGGTCGAATACCAGATTTGCAGGAGATTCAATTTGATGATAAGGGCGGTTTAAGGCTGGGCGCCCTGTGTAAGATAGGCGCCATAGAGAGTTCCCCTATCATCAGAGAAAATTACCCCTTATTGGCCCAGGCCGCATCTGTGTTGGCGTCTACTGAGATAAGAAACCGGGCAACCGTGGGAGGCAATTTGTGTACGGCAGCGCCCTCCGCAGACATGCCCCCGTCACTTCTCGTATTGGGGGCTCGGGCCGTGATTGCTTCTGAAAATGGGGAAAGGGTTGTCCCTCTTGAGGATTTTTTCCTCGGCCCCAAAAAAACGGTGCTAGACAATAAGGAGCTATTGGTCAGACTGGAAATGCCACCCATGAGAGCCATCAGTGCCGGGGAATATATAAAGCTTGGTAGAAGAAATGCCATGGAGATTGCCATGATTGGGGTGGCGGCACTGATTACCCTCAGGCCCGGAGGCAATACCTGCGAAGAGGCGAGATTGGCCCTTGCCACTGCTGCGCCCACACCAATTCGTTGCAAGGAGGCCGAACAAGGCTTGACCGGAAAGAAACTTGATAAAAAGACCATTGAGTCGGCGGCAGAGACGGCATCAAGAGAGGCATCACCAAGGACCTCTTGGCGGAGTACGGAGGAATATAGACGAGACATGATTCGTGTTTTGACCCGTCGAGCGATCCAGAGGGCAATAGATAAAATCAAATCATAATTTCTGAAGGGGGTTTCTGTGAAACAGCAAATTGAATTACGTGTCAACGGACAGGTCTACGAAATAGAAACCGAGCCCTGGAGGACATTGCTTGAAGTTCTTAGGGATCGATTAAATCTGACCGGGACTAAGGTGAGCTGTGCTGAGGGCCATTGCGGTGCCTGCACGGTTAATATTGACGGAGAGGCAGTGAACTCCTGTTTGACGCTGGCCATTGAGGCCCAGGGTAAAGAGGTTCTCACCATAGAAGGGCTTTCAGAAGGGGGTGATCTTCATCCCATACAGGAGACCTTTGTGACCCATGGTGCTGTGCAATGTGGGTTTTGTACCCCTGGTTTGATCATGGCGAGCAAGGCCTTTTTAGAGCACAACCCAGCGCCTTCTGATGAGAAGATCAAGAAGGTCCTTGCAGGGCACCTGTGTCGATGCACAGGCTATGTACAGATCATTGAGGCCGTCAAGGCCGCCGCTGAGTTGATGGGAGCAAGATAGGGATTTGAAAGGAGAAAGGGCATGAATGAAGATGAGACCCTCGACGTTATAGGCAAGCCATATCCAAAAAAGGACGCCAGGATAAAGGTGACTGGTGAATGTCGTTTTGCGGGAGATATCAGCGTGCCTGGCATGCTGCACGGAAAGATGCTGCGCAGTCCCCATGCACATGCCCGGATACTCCATATAGATACCAGCAAGGCAGAGAAACTGAAAGGGGTGCGGGCGGTTATTACGGGAAAGGATTTCCCGGGGATTTTGTACGGCAATTTTATGCACACCCGGGACTACCTCCCTCTGGCCATTGACCGTGTAAGATATATCGGTGAGGAGGTGGCCGCAGTAGCCGCTGATGATGAGGACACAGCCTGGGAGGCACTCGATCTCATAGAAGTGGAATACGAAGAGCTACCGGGGGTGTTTGATCCTGAGGAGGCCATGAAGGAGGGAGCGCCTCTTTTATACGACGACAAACCTGGCAATCTCAGTTCCAAATCGGAGTGGGAATTTGGGGACATAGAAAAGGGGTTCAAGGAATCCTATCTCGTCAAAGAGGATACATATCGAACACAGCATTTCAAGCATGGCATGCTGGAGACACACACATGTATTGGCTTTTGGGATGCCAATGACAAGATCACCCTAGAGGCGTGCAAGCAGAGTCCCTATGTGGCCTGGCGACAATTGGCCATGGGGCTGGGGGTACCGCCGCATAAGATTAGAATCAAACAGACCTATGTGGGGGCTGGCAATTCTGGAGGCAAGCAGGAAGCCATGCCCATGGATTTCGCCTCAGTAATGCTATCCAAAAAGACCGGCAGACCGGTCAGGATTGTTCATACCATGGAAGAGGTCTTGATGATGGGGCATATGAGGCATGCATTCAAGATAGACCTCAAGCTCGGCGTGGACAAGGAAGGGATTATCCAGGCCATGGACTGCTATGCCATTGCCGATGGGGGGGCACATAGCAGCATTGGTCAGTTAAGCGTCTTCATCCTGGGTGCCTTTATGATGATGACCTACAAGATACCCAATGTAAGGTACAGGTGCTATCGGATATACACCAATAAATCCTTTTCCGGAGCCCTCAGGGGCCACTGCGGACCCCAGGGCCGTTTTGCCTTCGAGGGGCTCTTGGATGATATCGCCGATGAGTTAGGGCTGGATCATTTTGAGATCCGTAAAAGGAATGCCCTTACGCCGGGCTATGAGGCGCCCAATGGTTTCAAGATTACCACCTGTGCCTTTAAGGAGGCCCTTGACAAGGCCAAGGAGGTCTCTGACTGGGAGAACAAGCGGGGCAAATTACCCAAGTATCGAGGCATAGGCCTGGGCGCTGCCGGCTTTGTGACCGGTTCTAACATCATGGGGATGTCGGCCTGTTCAGCCATGCTGAAGGTGCAGGAAGACGGGTCAGTGGCCCTTCAGACCGGGGCAACGGATGTGGGGCAAGGATGTGATACGGTCCTGCCCATGATCGTGGCAGAGGTCCTGGGGATCGAACCGGATGATGTGAGCTTTGCCCTGGTGGATAGTGATCTCACCCCTATTGATGGCGGTTCTTGGTCGTCGAGGGTGACTTTTTATGCGGGCAATGCGGTAAAGATTGCGGCCCTGGACGCCCGAAAACAGCTGGCTCAGGTAGCCGCCGAAAACCTGGAGGCCAAGGAGGAAGACCTGGTCTTCAGGAAAAAAAGGGTCTATGTGAAGGGAAGCCCGGATCATGGCATTGAGCTGGATCGTTTGGTCCGCTACTGCCAGAACAGAAAAGGAATGACCATTATGGGCCGGGGTTACTACAACGCCCCCTGTGGCACCATAGATTTTCCCACCGGAACAGGCAATTTTGCCCCCACGTATAGTTTCTACGGGCAGGTGGCCGAGGTTGAGGTGGATCCTGACACAGGCAAAGTGGGCATTCTGAATTTGTGGACGGCTCATGATGGAGGGCGGGAACTAAACCCCATGCTGGTCAGAGGTCAGATTATCGGCTCTGCCGTGATGCATCTGGGCCAGGCCCTGTTTGAAGGCGTGATCCGAGATGACAAGGGTGAGACTCTGAACACCTCTTTTCGAGATTACAAGATGCCCACCTTCATGGACATTCCTGGTGAGCAAAATATCTATTCCATGGATCAGCCAGATACCGAGGGACCCTTTGGGGCCAAAGAGGCAGGGGAAGGAGCCGGAACCCCCACCATTGCGGCTATCGCCAGTGCCATACAGGATGCCATTGGGGTCAGAATTACCAGCCTCCCCATTACCCCTGAAAAGATTGTCATGGCCATGAAAAATAAGGGAGCGAAATAGGCTCTTCTTCATCTTCAGGTCAACGCTGGTATTACGGCCTACTGAAGGAGAAATAGGATGGACAGAAATACCAAACAAACTGATAAAGATGATTACTGGGCATATACCAATTGCGCCGGATGTTATGGCAACTGTGCTATGGCTGTCCATGTAAAGGAGGGCGTGGCCGTCCAGGTGGAAGGTGTGAAGGACAGCCCCATGGGCTCCTCGGGGGGTCTCTGCGGTAAGGGGGCTGCACAGCTCATGAGCCTTTATGACCCCAACAGGATTAAATACCCCTTAAGAAGGACCAATCCCAAGAAAGGTATCAGTGAAGAGCCCAGATGGGAAAGGATATCCTGGGACGAGGCCCTTAGCATCATTGCGGAAAAGCATAAGGCCGTCCTGGAAAAAGATCCTCGCGCTGTTCTTTTTGGTGGTACGCCATCTCCAGGTAGCTCCACTTCTCTCGGCGTCATATTTCCCGGCCTCTTTTTATCCATGGGCTCATTCAACTTTGCCCCCGGAGGCGTGGGGCTTCACTGCGGTAATGGTGCCCATTTTGGGGCCGGTCTGGTGCACTGCTCCTGGTCGGTACTCCCGGATTACAATTATTGTAATTTGGCCATCCAGTTCGGCTCCAACAAAGGAACAGCGTCGGGCCATGGTTCCGGACACAACATGAGACTGGCAGCCAAGGCCAGGGTGAGGGGCATGAAAAATATCGTATTTGATCCCATCTGTAATTTTGCAGGAGGCAAGGCAACAGAGTGGATCCCTATCCTTCCTGGTACCGATCTGGCCGTCATCCTTTCCATGTGCAACATTATTGTCAACGAACTAGGAATTTACGACGAAGCGTTTCTGAAAGAATATACCAATGGTCCTTACCTGGTTGGTCCTGACAGGTTATTTGTGAGGGACAAGGAGTCAAACGAGCCCTTGTTGTGGGATGAATCTGACAGCAAGGCAAAGGCTTGGAATGATTCCACCTTGAGGCAACCCGCACTGTTGGGGGATTTCGAGGTAAACGGTATTGAGTGTAGACCCGCCTTTCACGTCATAAAAGAACATCTTAGGCAGTATGACCCAGAATGGGCTGAGAAGATAAGCACTGTGCCATCTGAGACCACCAAACGGATTGCCCGCGAGTTTGTAGAGGAGGCAAAGATAGGGAGCACTATTGATATTGAGGGTGTTAAATTACCCTATCGACCTGTCTCTGCGGTCATGTTTAGGGGAGGCCAGGGTCACAGCAATGCCTTCCACCAATATCTATCCATGACCCTACTAAACCAGTTGGTGGGAAATGTGGAGGCGGTGGGGGGTACAGTCAGCTGGCCTGCCCGAAGTTTGGGCTTCCCGGGAACAAGCAGGCCAAAATACGAGCCATCTGCAGGGGTTGATGGCATGCTTGTCCCTGGCATGTGGTGGACGGCAGATCCCTGGCCGCCCCACAAACCCCAATGGCCTGAGCGATTGACCTTGCAGGATCTTTTTGTACATAACCACGTGCCAGGATATCCCTATGCCGATGACTTTGAGGAGCTATGGGAAAAGGTGGGCCGACCCTATGAGTGCGAAATTCTCGCCCTATTTGGAGGGAATCTGGCCAAAACCACAGCCAATACAGAGACATTATCGAGATTTCTCTCAAAAGTGCCTTTTGCCTGGGGTATTTTCACGGAGCACAATGAAACGTCGGAAGGATTTATGGACATCGTTCTTCCGGAAAAACATCCCCTAGAGCAGTTAAACATTGGCCTATCCATCGGCTACTTCTTTAATTATCCAACGGGCATGGATGACTGGGCCTTTCATCTTCGGCAACCTGTGGTGGAAAACAGGTATGAAGAAAGGGATGTGATTGACATCATGTTCGAACTGGCGGACAGGATAGATCCCGAGATTCGAGCCAAATACAATACCTATCTTGACACCTATTTTTCCAGCAAAATAGCACGCTGGGACGCTGCTTTCCAGGGAGATACGACGAAGGCTCTTATCGTGGGGCCTGATGAAAAGATCTCCAATAAGGAATTTACTGACAGGACATTGAAGTGCCTATTCGGACCGGAACATGATCTGGGATGGTTTCGTGAGCATGGTTACATGAAATGGAAGAAACACCCGGAGGAGGCTTACTGGCGGACCTTTGTCCCCGGCAGAGGCCCCATCTATTTTGAGTTTCTACAATCAGACAGAGCAACATTGATACCCATGGCCGAAAAATTGGGGGCCAAAGCCGATTGGGAACAATACTTCCCTCTCATCAGTTATTTTCCGTCTGTCATTTATACGGAGGTTGAGGAGGATTCTGAGTACGATTTCATCGCCTTTTCCTATCGCGATATTCTCCATGCCGGCAGTGCCACCTATAACAACCCCATCCTCTGTGAAATGAGTGAAACCAGCCCGTTTACGTTCAATATTGTGATGAACCATGAGACGGCAAAGAAAAAAGGGATTAAGGACGGCGACCTCATTTGTGTGGAGAATACAAAGGGCCTGGCCATGACCGGTCGGGTAAAGCTGATGAAAGCCATTCATCCTCAAGTTCTCGGGTCTGTTGGAGGAGGCGGTGGCTGGGCCAGGGGCAGGCCAATCGCCAAGGGCAGAGGGGTCATGTTTAACAATCTGTTGATCCTTGATCAGCAGCACATATGTCCTATCACGGCCTCTATTGAGACCGCAGTACGGGTAAAAGTCTACAAAACAGACAAGGAAATCATTGGTGCACAGACGAGAATGCGTTAGTCTCGGAAAAAAATGTCATGCTTTACGAAGAGAGGAGCAAAAAATGAGATGGGGAATGGTGATCAACCTGACAAGATGTGTGGGGTGTTATGGTTGCGTGATTGCGTGCAAGACGGAACATTTTCTTCCTCCTGATGTGGCCTGGAATCGGGTGATGGTCTTTGAGGCGGAAGAACTGAACAAGCAGATCTATCCCATCTTGTGCAACCATTGCCGCGAGCCGCAATGTGTGGATGTATGTCCAACGGGGGCCACCCAACAGCGCGAGGACGGTGTTGTATGGATCGATGCGGATATATGTATTGGGTGCAAGTCCTGTGTGATGGCTTGTCCCTATCAGGTGCGGGTGGTCAATGAAGCGCCTAATGAATACTTCCCTGGGCAGGGTCTCACCCCCTATGAGGAGATGAGGGGAAAGTTGTATCCGTTACAGGAGGGCACCCCTTCCAAGTGTAACTTCTGCATGGAGAGGCTTGATGAGGGGATGACGAGGGGTTTAAAGCCTGGCGTAGATCGAGAGGCAAGCCCGGCCTGTGTCAATATGTGTCCAGCCTCGGCCAGGATATTTGGAGATCTGGACGATCCTCTCAGTGAAGTCTGTGCAGCCCTTAAGACGGGTAAAGGGTACCAACTTAAGCCTGAAGCCGAGACTGATCCCTGTGTATATTACGTGACCAAATGAAAGGGGGTTGTGAGCGATGCTTGATACCAAGGTGAAGCCCTATGAGTTTATGATCTTTCCCACGGTTCAGAAGGCCTGGATTGAGGGGAAAGGGAGATTGCTCTGGTTAGGGCTCTTTTTCGTGGAGTTTGGGGCCTCTCTATTCTTGGTCTCCTCTATTTTCCACTGCCGGTGGGGTGAGACGGCGGGATGGCTCATTACCAGTATCTTGGGGGTGGGCTGTCATTTTCTATTTCTAGGTCATCCCTTCCGGCTCTACAGGGCCATCAGGAAGCCAGGAAGTGCCTGGATATCTCGAGGACTTATTATCATTTCGCTTTTTCAACTGTTCGGATTTTTCCATCTGTTGCTCTCCTATTTTTCGATTCCGGCCCCTTGGCTGATGATCGTAGCCAACATTCTGGCGGCAGCCACGGTGGCCTATGGGGCTTATGAACTGGCTGATGTGAAGCCCATCTCTGTCTGGCATTGTAGTTTCCTGCCCATACAGATGTTCGCCCGCAGTTTTTTTCTTGCCTTTGCTGTGATGTTGGGCATTTACCTCTTATTAGATGTGGGGACCATTGCTTATGAGGTAAATGTGAAAAAATGGGTGGATATTGTGCTCCTTGTTAACGTTTTCCTGTTTTCCATGTACCTCATCAGTCTGCTCTTTGAAGAAGGCAAGAATCGGTTGGCCTTAGGCATGATGTGGGGGGGAAGTCTTAAGGGCATATTCTGGCCCTGGGTGGCCGTCGGGGGGATGATCATTCCCCTGTTTCTGGTCATTTACAGTCTATCCATTGGGGTGGCCACGACTCCAGCGGGCGTGCTGCTTATTGCGGTCATTCTGCAATGCATTGCCGACCCCCTACTGCGCTATTGTATGATGAGAAGCGGTTACTATGGGGGCCTGTTTCCATCAAAACCCGTTGATTTTCGCGGTGCTTCTTAGATTTAGAGATAGATATTTATAACATGGTTGTAGGAGCGCGGTCTTGAAAGAGATAAGATTCCATGGTCGAGGGGGTCAGGGCGTTGTAATCGGCGCTAGTATGTTGGCTTATGCCTTTGTGATTGAGGGGAAATACGCCTCTTCCATTCCCATGTTTGGTTTTGAAAGAAGAGGGGCTCCTGTCAGTGCATCCATCCGCATGGATGAGAGGCCCATAATGGATACCCACCTGATATATGAGCCGGACTGTGTGGTGATATTAGATCCCTCTTTTGCAAAATCCCCTGCGCCGATACAAGGGTTAAAGGGGGATGGGATCCTGATTGTTAACACATCTAAGCCATTAGAAGAGCACTATTCGAGCCTTAGTCAGGTGAGGTCCCTTGGAATGCTCGACGCCACAGGCATAGCGTTAGAGGAGATTAATAGACCTATCAGCAATACCTGCATGTTGGGCTCCCTTGCAAAAGCAACGGGCTGGATTACCCTCGAATCCGTCATTTCATGCCTTGAAATGTCCTTTAATGGAGAAGCCCTGAAGAGAAATGCTCGAGCGGCGAGACGGGGATACGAAAGCATCAAACTATTTTCCTTTGAGAGAGTATAACCATGAGATTCAGAAGTGAGTACGAAGGCCCCTGGGCCAGCTGTAGTCGAAGGATTGACGTCAAAACAGGAGAGTGGAGATTTCAAAGACCCGTCACCAAGGTAGGCAAATGCAGAGAGTGCGGATGGTGCTACATCTATTGTCCCTCCGGTTGCCGTAAGGTTGAAGAAGGGCATTTTTCAGCTGATTTGGATTACTGCAAGGGTTGCGGTGTATGTGCCAGGTTTTGTCCTGCAAGAGCAATCATGATGGTCAGGGAAGAGGACTAACGATGAAAACCAGTGAAGCGCGTCAGGTCAGGGTCATGGAAGGGAATATGGCGACAGCTTTCGGCGTTTTGCTCTCAAAACCCGACGTCATTTCCTGCTTTCCCATTACCCCACAAACATCATTAGGTGAGGCACTTAGCCGTTTTGTCGCTGATGGGCTACTGGATGCTGAAATTATAGAACCTGAGGGAGAAAATTCAGCACTCAGTATCCTCATTGGTGCTTCTGTGGCAGGGGGGAGAACATTCACATCCACTTCCTCCCAAGGGTTATCCTTTATGTATGACGCCTATCTCTTCACGGCGGGGAACAGGCTTCCCATCGTCATGGTCATTGCCATGAGAGAAATGCCCGCCCCTCATGGCGTCATTGCTGGACAACAGGACGCCATCTTAGTAAAAGATGCGGGATGGATTCAGTTTTATGCCGAATCCTGCCAAGAAATCCTAGACTCCACAATAATGGCATACCGGCTGGCAGAGGATCCGGAAATCCTGCTTCCTGTAAATATATGTTATGAAGGATTTTACCTCTCTTACCAATCCCAGAGGGTAGAAATCCCGACCCAAGACGAAGTGGACCGATTCTTGGCCCCCATAGAAAACAGTGAGCGCCTTAGGCTCTGCCTCGAGAATCCCATGTCTTTTTCTAGTTATACCTTTCCAGGAGAACTCTACACCGAGTATCGCTACAAGCACTGTCAAGCCCTTCAGAGGGCCAAAGAGAAATGTGAGCAAATAGACAGAGAGTTTGAAGACATCTTCGGGTACGGATATGGGGGACAGATTGAAGAATATAGATCTGAAGATGCGGACGTGGTCATCGTGACCATGGGATCCTGCACGGGGACAGCGCGGGGGGTAGTTGATAGAAAACGTGATGAGGGGTTAAAAGTGGGGCTTATCAAGATCAGGATGTTTAGGCCTTTTCCCTCAGAGAGACTGATTGCAGCACTGAAGGGCAAACAGGCTATTGGCGTTATTGATCGTAATGTGCTTTACGCCAGTTCTTGCGGACACGGTTTTCTTGAACTCAAATCCCTTTTACATGAATTAGAGCCACCAACTCCCTTGTTAATCGATTTTATCGCTGGGCTGGGAGGGACAGACATAACACCCCAGCATTTGGAGAGGGTCATAGATACCACTTATTCCGCACTCGATGGGCAAACGGTTAAACCGGTGACATGGTTGTCTTTGGAGTGAAGCATCCCAAAAACAGATGGGAGCTTGAGACAAGGTTAGGAGAAGATTACTTCCCCCTCGAGGGACTGTGTCATAATGTCATTGCGAGGGACTCCCGCGGAGGCGGGAGGACCGAAGCAATCTCTATGATGTGGAAAATAAAGAGATTGCCACGCTCCCTTCGGTCGCTCGCAATGACCAAAAGGGGATACAGCACAGCCTCGGATCGCGGAAAACAAAAGCTGGGGGTGAGAATTTCGTTTCATTTCCCCCTCCCCTAACCCCTCCCCCCAAGGGAGGGGAAGTTTCGATAATCAGGTATTCTGGACACCTTCGAATAGGGAGATCTCAATTTTGTCAAAGCGAAAACATCTCATGATCGGCTGTGGTTCAGCGGCCCTAAGTGCCCTTAAACAAATAAGGAAACTGGGCTCTGAGGACGAGGTAAAATTGGTCACTATGGAGAATCACCGACCTTACTCGCCCATGTCCCTACCCTATCTCCTTTCAGGAAGAAAAAAGGAATCAGAGATTCATCTCACTGATAACGACTTCTTCGACATAATGAAGGCCATCCTCGTCACCGGCAGACGCGCTGAAAGCATCGTTCCTAAAGACAAAAGGGTCATCTTTGACAATGGAAAGAGCGAAACCTATGACACACTGCTTATCGCCTCCGGGTCCGAACCTGTAAAGCCACGGATCAAAGGCCTGAATGAGGCAAAGTTCATGGGCTTCCACACCCTAGATGACTATCATGAAATGGCAGAACGATTAGGTGAAAGCTCTGAAGTGGCCATATTGGGGGCCGGGCTGGTGGGCATGGAAGTTGCCGCATCTCTCTCTGAGAGGGGATACAAAGTAACGGTGTTGGAGAAGGAGAAAGGAGTCCTGCCCCTATCATTCGATCAGCCTGTGGGCGCCCATATTTCTCAAATATATTCGGAGCACGGGGTTGATATATTTACGGACAGAGAAGTCAAGGAAATCAAAAAACCACAAAATGGGCCAGAAATTATCTGCACCCATGGTGACAATTTCCGCGCGGATTTGATGGTTTGCTGTGTGGGAGTGGCATCGCGCATTTCCATGATTAACGGTTCGGGCATTGAAGCCAATAGAGGCATATTGGTAGATACCAGGATGGGCACAAACATGGAGGGAATCTATGCGGCCGGTGATGTGGCTGAAGCCCCCAATTTCTTCACCGGGGAGAATGGGTTGAGCCCCATATTGCCCAGTGCGGTCGAGCAGGGAAAGATTGCCGGAAGCAATATGATCGGAGAAAAGGCCTTTTACGATGGCTGGCTCTCTATGAATGTCTACAATTTCTTCGGCCATCTGGCTGTATCCATAGGCGATTTCATCCCTTCCCAAGGAGACGAGGTCCTTACGCAGAAGGATGATAACCAAAGAGAATATGGAAGGATTCTCTGCCGGGGTAACAGGCTTGTGGGCGCTAACTTCTTCAACGTGGACGTTGATGGCGGCGTCTTACAGTATCTAATAAGGAACAGGATCCACATCGCTTCATACAAGAACCAGCTTTTGGAAAACCCCAAAGAGGTAAGCCTCTGGCTAATGCACGAGGCGGAAAAGAGGGGTACGTTGTCCTTGGAACAGTAGAGGATATTCGAGGAGGGTTCGACTGAAACCAACCCGTTGACGGAGCTAAGATCTGATTGTGTGAAGCGAAACGATGCTGGATGCCAGATAAAGGATGCTAGTGCGCTGTTCCACAAATGCTAACACTATGGGATTCTATCTCGACTTCCATGCCGTGATGCAAAGACTTAACGTGGATCTTAAGATAATTGCTTATAAAGGGGCCCTAGCGTTATCCTCTGCCCCCGTCATTGCGACCCCCGATCCAGTCGGGGGGAAGCAATCTCTTCTTTCCAAAGGGGGATATTTTCAGAGGAGGAGAGAGATTGCCGCGTCGTCTCGCAATGACATTATGATGTTATCGATCTATTAAGCCCGAAATCTGGAGATAATCTGATATGAAATCATTCTACGATACCCTAAAGATTGAAGATGCGGTTTGTCCTGCGGATTGTTTTTTGTGCCAGGAAAAATGTCAGGACAAAAATAAGGGCGGAACGGGGATAAAAGCGGTTCATCTGCCCGGCATAGGATTCCACTCTGCCATAAGCTGCAATCAGTGCGGGGATCCTGCTTGTGAGGAGAACTGCCCTACAGGAGCGATTACAAAAGATCCGGAAAATGGCGTCGTTAGGATTAATGAAGCCAAATGCCTAGCTTGCGGATTATGTTCTTTAGTCTGTCCCTACGGTGGAATCGACTACAACGCGGATAGGAGAGAGGCCACTAAATGTGACTTCTGTGATGGGGATCCTCAGTGCGTTGATGCCTGCCCTGAGGGCTTTATCTCCTTCCTCAAGAGCCGGGATGTGGTCCAACATCTCAAAAAGGACCAGTTCGGGATGGGCACACCCTTATGCTGGGGGTGTCCTGCTGAACTCAGTCTTAGGTTCAGTTTAAAGGTACTGGGTGACGATACCATTCTATTTGGTGCCCCTGGTTGTGCCGTGCTCCTAATCTGTGGCATGGGTACCGAGACATACTGCGGGGTTCCCACGCACATGACAAACATGACAAACCTCCCATCAACCGCCACTGGCCTCAAGAGATATTACAAGAAAAAGGGCAAAGATGTGAAGGTGGTTTGTTTTGCGGGTGATGGATGTCTTGCTGATGTGGGCTTTCAGCCGCTCTCGGGGGCGGCTGAGAGGGGTGAAAATATTATTGTGATATGCTATGACAACGAGGGGTATATGAATACGGGGGTACAGAGGAGCGGTACCACACCGTTTTTGGGATGGACCACGACCACCCCTGTTGGAGAAAAGCGAAGGGGCAAACCCACACCTCCCAAAAACATGCCCCTGATTATGGCAGCCCATGATATACCCTATGTGGCCACGGCTACCATGGGGTTCCCTGAGGATTATGCAAAAAAACTGACAAAGGCGATGGCCGTAAAGGATGGGATGTCTTACATTCACCTCTATACACCTTGCACGACCGGGTGGAGATCAAAGTCCGACTCAGGGGTTGATATATGCCGGCTCGCCGTAGAAACAAATCTATTCCCTCTATGGGAGTGCGATAGAGGCACCTACCGATTCACCCATACTGTACGAAAGCCCAAGTCTGTCACCGAATATTTCAAACTCATGGGCAAATTCAATCATCTTAATAAATCAGATATTGAGGCATTCCAACAAATCGTCGACAAACGGTTTGAGAATATCAGATCTCTGACCGAGATGAAAAGCATAGAAGCGTGTTTGTGAGGCTGATCCCGTGGTGACATGGCTGCCATTGGATCTTTTGTCCAACCTATCATTGATTGAACCTTTCTATGGCCGCTCTTGAATTTCCAAAAAGGAGGTGAGAAAACAGTCTGAGTAAAAAGATCAGCAAGGGCACTTAATCCATTCTAAACCTAATGACCAACAACATTAAAGAAAGGGGGAAGAGGAATTATGAGAAAGAAAAAACACTTTCAGCGATTTTTGGGACTCATGTTGTGTGTGTTGGTGGCTGTGGGAATAATGGGTTTTATGCTACCACCCACAGAGGTGCAAGCCAAAGCTATAGTACTAAAGGTTGTTCAATCCTGGCCAAAACCCGTCCATTGGAATCGGCCCGGCGAACAATGGATGAGGTGGGCAGAGTACAGGCTGAAGGGCAAGGTCAAGTTTGACTTGATAGGAGGGCCTGAGGCTATTCCCACGTTCCAACAGGGTGAGGCGGTCCGCAACGGCGTTGTGGACATCATGATCGGCGCGATCAACTATTACTCGGGGGAAATGCCCGAAGTTGATTGCCTAAAACTCTTTGCGATCCCGCAATGGGAGGTACGCCAAAAGGGTGTCTATAAATTTTATAACCAACTTCATTCCAAAAAACTCAATGCCTATTATATGGGCAATCAACTCCCCGCAAACGTGCAATTCCATCTCTACACGACCAAACCGATCAGCAAAGTCGATGATTTCAAGGGCAAGACCATTCGTGTGACGGCAATCTATCGGGCCTTTGTTGAAGCCATGGGCGGTTCACCCACCACCATCGCACCCGCTGAAGTATATACGGCCCTCCAGCGAGGTACCGTGGATGGTCTTGGTTGGCCTGGCAAGGGTCTCATGGATCTGGGCTGGCATGAGGTGATCAAGTACCGTATAGATCCTGGATTTTACACACTGGATGGATGCGTAACCATAAACCTGAAGAAATGGAAAAGCCTGCCACCTGATGTGCGTGAGGGGCTGGAAACCTCATTGAAGGAGCACGAAAAGAGCATGTATGCACAGTATATGGGGGTTCTGGAGAAAGAGAAGGAGTTGTTGGCAAAGGCTGGCGTACAAATTTCCACCCTACCCCCGGACGAGGCCAAGAAATATGTGGCATTGGCCTACGAGGCGGGCTGGGATGAACTTATCAAAAAACGGGCTCCAGAATATGCCCCAAAGGTAAAAGGCATGTTGGAAAAGTAGGAGGGATTCTATCCTTCTGTTGAGCCTTCCTAAGACGTCAGGTCTTAGCTGGGCTTCAATGGGGAGACGAGCTTCTGCCCAAATTCCTTTTCAAAAGATGATTGTTTTTGCATTCTTCTCACTTTCCTGGGTGGAAGCTCGATCCCCATATTTTTAAGAGTTCATACTGGTAGACACATTATATGTTGTCTCCCTAAACATTATGTTTGAGCAGAAGCTTTGCGAACCAATGACATTCGAAAACCAGAAGAGAAACTCACCCCAAAAATGCGGGGCTTCCCGAATTAGTCTAATTTTGCTCACATGAAGCATTCAGGGAGGTGAGCCTTTGAAAACAAAAGGTCCTGGTAAGGGAAGTTTAATATTCGATGGGTTGATAAAAGCCCTAGCTGTTATTGCCGGGGCTCTATTATTGGTCATGGTCCTTATTGTTTCCTATAACGTTCTTATGAGATATTTCATAGGCAAGCCGCCTGTATGGGCCACAGAAATGACGGAATGGATTTTACTCTATGCCACATTTCTTGCAGCGGCCTGGGTGCTCAAAGAGGATGGTCATGTGAAGATCGATGTGGTTTTGATCCGACTGTCTCGAAAAAAGCAATATATTCTCAGCGTCATCGTATGTATTCTAGGAATCTTGACCTGTGGCTTCTTCGCCTATCATGGTGGCAAGGCGGTTTATAGTCTCTATAAAAGAGACGTTATTATGATGGGCATGATCCTTATGCCCAAATACATCTTAGTTGCTGTCATACCTTTGGGAATCTTATTATCTTTTGTTCAGTTCATAAGGATTTTAAAGGGCCTCCTAGCTGGAGAAGTATCCAAGGGGGACGCAGACTGAATTGGGGAATATGGCCCACTGCAAAAGATGACGCCTGGCCATATAATTACACGTAAAAGGCTCTGCACCTCATTTCAAATGATTTTTCACTGCGATAGTCATATGAACTTCTCATTCCACTGGAATTACAATAAGGTTGAATAATATGGAATGGTGGGTGTTTCTCATACTTTTTTTTACCGGGTTTTTGTTTCTTCTTGCCATAGGCCTGCCTGTTGCGTTTTCCTTCCTGCTCATCAATGGCATCGTTGTCGTCTTCATTATGGGGACCCATGCGGGTCCCTATCAGATGACAATGAATATGTTTCAATCATTGACCCTTTTTACCTTGGCACCGGTACCCCTCTTTATTCTGCTGGGAGAGGTTTTATTTCACTCCGGCATGGCCTTGCGCGCCTTGGACGTGCTGTCAAAATTGTTGGGTCGTCTCCCTGGTCGGCTAAGTATACTGGCCAATTTGGGCGGTACCATATTTGCGGCACTGAGTGGTTCTCCCATGGCCAACACGGCCATGCTGGGTTCCCTTTTGGTCCCTGAAATGGAAAAACGGGGATACAGTCGTCTTATGACCATTGGGCCCATCATGGCCGCCGGGGGGATAGCCATGATTATCCCTCCGAGCACCCTCTCTGTTATTTACGGAACGATTGCTGAGATCTCCATTGCCAAATTACTCATCGCGGGCGTTATTCCGGGCTTGATCATGGGAGCAAATTATATGACTTACATTATAGGAGCATGCCTTTTAAAGCCCGAACTGACGCCTGATTTTGAGACGGAAAAAGTACCAGCAAGGATAAAACTCTTTCTTTTTTTCCGCGATGTTTTTCCCTTGTCCATTCTTATGTTCTTGGTTTTGGGATTAATCTTCTTGGGTATTGCCACGCCTACGGAATCGGCCGCCGTTGGGGTACTTGGGGCCTTTATTCAGTCCATCTTTTATGGCGGTTTTAGCTGGGAAATGCTCAAGAAAGTGGTTATAGCTACCACCAGAATTACGGGGATGATCTTCCTGATTGTAGCGGGATCCATGATATTCAGCCAGATTATGGCCTTTACCGGCACCACAAAAGGAATGACGGAACTGATCGTGGGATGGCCTTTGCCTACAATGCTAAAGATTATTGCCATGCTGATCATGGTCTTTTTCTTGGGCATTTTTGTGGACCAGGTCTCTATTATGATGATCACCATACCGCTTTTCGTTCCTGTTGTAGATGCGCTGGGTGTGGACCCATTCTGGTTTGCCATCATGATGTTGATTGATCTGGAGATTGCCTTAACCACGCCTCCCTTTGGGGTTTTGTTGTTTATCATGAAAGGTGTTGCCCCAAAAGGAACCACAATGACAGACATCTATGGCGCTGTTCTGCCATTTGTCCTCTGCGACACTTTCGCCGTAATTCTCGTGATGGTCTTTCCGCCCCTCGCCCTGTGGCTGCCGAGTTTGATGCTCTGACCAAGAGAAAGCTTGAGCAGGGGATCGATTTAGACACATACCCGCATCGAGTCAAAACGCAATCAGGGGTTATTTGGCGGTTAACGAATAACAACTGAAGCACCCCGCGCCAAGGCGCGGGGTATCTTTTGTTAAACCTCAAAACGATCTCCTCCCCCTTGATGGGGGAGGACTGAGGCGGGGCATTCTGGCATATAGTCGTAAATCCCCATTGAGCCTCTTCGCTCAACTGGGGTTATCTCATTGGTGAGGATCATGGACAAACCGATTGTACAAAAGTTGGCAGGTTTGGAGGAGGGACCATTCTTAAAGCTGGTCAGGCAGGAACTGGACGCTGGCGCTGATCCCATGACTGTACTTGAAGATTGCCGGGCAGGCATGGTCCTTGTGGGAA
>Ga0209536_100003785_pt1 | contig 24119 bp, 20 predicted proteins | sample DeeMarSeWOR28_12_FD_187461 | JGI IMG/M metagenome (GOLD analysis project Ga0209536, IMG submission 187461) | Marine sediment microbial communities from White Oak River estuary, North Carolina - WOR-2-8_12 (SPAdes) (version 2) | ecosystem: Environmental > Aquatic > Marine > Intertidal zone >...
GAGCGCTTCTTAACAATGTCTGCCTTTCTTGGCAGCATGTAATCGCCTAACTCTTGGTAGTGCGTATCCCAGTTGTCTCGTTGCATTTGAATGTAATCAAAACGCTTTACGAGAGCTTTAACGTAGTCTTCCATATTTTACCCCATTAAGGTGGGCTGTTGTCCAGGCGTTGCTGCTCCACCTTCTAATGCGCCAGCAACAATAGTAGAGCCTCTACCTTTTCTCATTCTGCGCTGACGTGTTACTGCCTCTTCACCTAGCGCAGCAGCTCTTGCCTCATCAACAGGCGGAGGAGGTGGAGGTGGTGGTGGAGGTGGTGGGGGTGCTTTAGGTGTTAAAAAACTCATTGTGTTACTCCTTGTGTGTTTAGTTGTGTTTCCATTGTTTCATAAATATTATTTAAGTCTTTATAAATCGCAGGATGTTTCTTCGAAATGCCGGAGCTGTTGCCGCCGCACTTGGTGCTGTTCTTCCGTTGGCTCGTCACGGTGTTGCCGAGAGTAAACAAACTAAGCGGTGGCGGACCGCTGTCGGGCTCAACGGTTTCTCGTCGTCGCGAAGATCGTACGGCTATAGGATGGAACTCGCTGACATCTTGAAGCTCATCAAGAAGTGCCGATACGAGGGCGTCGAGCTGGTCCCCTGGGACACACCCTACCCGGCGACGCCGGCCGAGGGACGCGATCTCAAGAAACGATACGACGATCTGGGCCTGGAGATTGTCTCGTTGCAGGGAAGGTCGCGGGGCGGCAGCTGCGGCAGCCCTGACCTCGCCAGGCGCGAAAAGTATCTGTCTGATCTCAAGCGGCAAGTGGATCTGCTCCGCTCTTGGAATTGTGAGTTTGTCGGGGTATGGTCGGGCGGCCGCCCGGGCCCGGGCAGCGCCGAATACTGCAAATGGACCGCCGATACCTGGGCCCGGCTGACCGAGTACGCCGCCGAACGGGGCATGTACGTGGTGACCGAGCCCGAGCCGGTCATGGCGATCCACAGCCTCGAACTTCTACAGAGCGTGGTCGACTCAATCGACTCGAGGAATTTCCGATTGATCTTCGATCCCAGTCATTCGACACTTCTGGGCGGTGGTGATCCTTTCGTCTTCCTCAAACAATTTCGGGGCAAGATCGGCCACGTGCATTTTACCGACACCGATGGAACATGTCGCGGCCCCAAAGGTACGTCCAAGCACATGACTCTGGGCGACGGAAAACTGGATCTGCTCGGATTACTGCGCGAGCTAAAAGAGCAAGGCTACGACAAGTGGATAATGCTGGATCTGTGGGACATCCCCGACATCTACCGTGCGACCATTGTCGGCAAGGAAACGCTGGACGCCATGCAGGATATCCTTTTCCCGGCGTGAGCGAACGAATGGAGGAAAGTAGAATGAAGCATGCGTTGAGTCTATTCTTAGCGGTGGTTTTCTTGTGTGTGGTCGATGTCGAACAGTGTGTCGCCATTCCCAAAGTCCAGGAGGGCTATCAGAAATACAAACCTTACGATCCTATACCGATCGACGAGAACAAGGTCTATGGACCGGCGCCCGGAAAGAAGATCAAGGTCTTTATTCTATCGGGCCAATCCAACATGGTGGGCCAGGGCGCCAGCTATCAACTGGACGATGAGGCCAAGCGGGGCAACGAGCGCGTGCTGATGTTCGAAAAGCGGAGGTGGCAGCCGTTGCGGCCTTTGCGGAAGAACTTCGGCCCCGAGATTGCATTCGGGCGCCGAATGGCTCAGGCCTGGCCTGATGAGACTATCGGCATCGTCAAGCAGGCAGTGGGGGGAACGGGTGTCTTGGCCTGGCACCCCAACTGGACGGCCGAACAAGCCGACCGGACCGGCGATGCCCGCAAAGGGAATCTCTGGAAGGCATTGACGGGCAAGGTTCAGCGGGCCTGTTCGACGGCTGATTGTGAGATTGTCGGACTCATCTGGCTTCAGGGCGGCAAAGACATGTTGAAGGTCGACACGGGCAGGGAGTATGGCGACAATCTCAAGGCGCTGGTTGACGGGATTCGAAAGAAATTCGACGTTCCAAAACTGCCGTTTGTGCTGGGCTCTTACCGCGCCAAAGGCGTGCCGGACGATCTGAGCGGCATGGCGGACAAAGTAAAGGCCCTGACTGCGAGAAAAGGCGCGTACTATGTTCTGCAGGCCCAGTACGAAGCCGAGAGGAAACTGGTTCCGGCCAACATGGTTCCACTGGTGGATATCGAGAGGCACCCCAACGATGTCCATTTCAACACGGCCGGACAGCTCAAAACTGGAAGACTTTTTGCCGAGGGGTATCTGGAGCTTGTGACAAAGACAGATCGGCAGTGAACTTCAAGGAGACTCGATAAATGTCAAGAGATAAGAATGTTAGTCGACGCAGCCTGCTCAAACGCACGGCGGTTGTCACTGCCGGCACGGTGACATTGCCGCATGTTCTTCCTTCATCGGTTCTAGGCAGAGCCGGAAGCGTCGCCCCAAGCGAGCGTGTCACGATTGGCTGCATCGGCGCCGGTGGTCAGGGCACGGGCAACACAAAGGCGTTCCTGAGCAATCCCGTCGCTCGGATGGTTGCCGTTTGCGACGTCGCCCAATCCCGGCGGCAGAAGGCCAAGGATCTCATCGACAAGCATTACGGCGACAAGGGATGTGCCGCCTACAGTGACTTTCGCGATTTGCTTGCGCGCGAGGACATCGATGCGGTGGTGATTGCCACGCAGGATCATTGGCACGCGTTGATCGCTGTCGCCGCGGCGCGGGCCGGCAAAGACATGTACTGCGAAAAGCCCTTAGGCGTAGCGGTGACAGAGGGCCGGGCGATACGCGATGCGGTCAGAAGGTACGGGCGCATCCTGCAGACGGGTACCCAGCAGCGTTCGGACCGCAAGTTTCGCTTTGCATGCGAGCTGGCGAGAAACGGCTACGTCGGCAAGCTCCGCACGGTCGAAGTCGCCGCACCGGGACCTATGTACAAGCGAACGTATAGCAAGCCCACGGACGCCGAGCCTGTGCCGGAGGGCTTCGACTACGAGATGTACGTCGGCCCGGCGCCGCTGAAACCTTACAACGGCGGCAGATGGGCCTGGCCCGACTGGTATCTGATCTGGGATTACTGTGCCGGATTCATCGTCAACTGGGGAGTCCATCACCTGGATATCGCCAACTGGGGCTGTCCGGCCGTCGGGGATGAACCAGTCGAGATTACATGTACGGGCAGTTATCGCGACGACGGTCTGACCGACAACATCAACGATTGGCAGGCCGAGTTCAACTATCCGAGCGGCCTGCGCATGACACACACAAACACCGACAACCCCAACAAGCAGGGTTGTCAATTCGAAGGCGACGAGGGCTGGGTTCGTGTCAACCGCCAGGGTATCTGGGCCGAACCGGCCTGGTTGTTGAAGGTCAAAATAAAACCGGATGAGACAAGCCTGGGCGATTCGAGAAGTCACCAAGCCAACTTTCTCGACTGCGTGCGATCCAGGCGCGATCCCATCGCGCCGGTCGAGGCAGGTCACAAAGCCTCTTGTCTCGGCCTGCTGCCGGAGATAGCGTGCCGATTGCGGCGAAAGCTCAAATGGGACCCGGCCAAGGAACAGTTCCTTGACGACCGCGAGGCTAACCAGATGCTGACGCGCCCGATGAGAAGCCCCTGGCATCTATGAGAATTCGGGCTAAGGTTTCTCCGGAGGCAATTCGACGAGCCAGATATTGCGGAACTGGACCGGATTGCCGTGGTCCTGAAGGTATAGGCCGCCCGGACCTTTCTCGGTGTTATCCGGGGCCGCCGTTGTTGGTCCTTTTGCCTTGACCTCGTCCTGGATCAGGACTCCGTTGTGAACAACCGTCAATGTTGCCAAGTCGGTCTTCTCGCCGTTGGCGTCGAAACGAGGTGCACGGAACGTGATGTCATAGGTCTGCCACTGCGTTGGCGGAGCGCACATATTCACAAGCGGTGATCCGACCCTATAGATCCCGCCGCACTCGTTATCCTTGCCCTCAAGTCCGTAGCTGTCGAGTATCTGTACTTCGTATCGCCCCTGTAGGTAGACGCCGCTGTTGCCGCGTCCCTGTCCGCGCGCATCGGGCATAAAGGGAGTGCGGAATTCCACGTGAAGCTTACAGTCGCCAAACTTTTGCTTCGTAATGATAGCACTGGTTCGCGGCGTGACTTCCATCGCCCCACCGTTGACCAGCCATTTGATCTCGTCCACGCCCCGTATAGGCCCGGACATTTGCCAATTCTTGTTGAGACTCTCCTTTGTGCCGTCGAACAGCACAACCGCACCCCCGGGTGGCTTTGCGGCCAACGTGGGAGAAAGCCGGATGATCTTTTCCATTGTGAAGGTGCCGGAGATATTCGAGCCGTCGTTGGCGGTGCCCTTGAATTTGCCGGTGAACTTGTCCGATTTGACAGAGGCCTGGATGTCGAGAACATTACCGTCGAATTCGGCCCGACCGTTAAGCGGCAACGAGGAGCCTTCACTATTGCCTTTGAGTACGAACAGCGGCGGCCACTCGTACTCGAACTCGGCGTGGAAGTTGACCCTGTATCCTTCTTTGCCGAGGGCCAGCACCTGGGCCATCAGTGGTCCCCCTTCGTAGCCATCGTCCACAGCCCAACTTCCCTGCCAATCCCCCATGTAGTGATCTGCACTCTCGATTGCTTTCTTCGCCTGCTGCAGCAGCCTGTCTTTTTGTGCTTGGGCGTCAGCCGTCAATCCGAACATCAGCCCACAAGCCAGTGTCACAGTGATGATAGCGCGTCGCCTTGTCATCTCTCTGTTGGTCATGCCTCATTCTCCTTTAATTGTCGGCGTGCTCGTTTGTTTCACCAGAGCATTTGGTCTTTCGTCCCTCAAGATATCACACCTGCCTTGCCAATGCAACCTCTCACGGTGCTCAATATTGGTGAACACTTCGTACTTGAAAGCGACGTGAATCCGGTTATAATGCCCTTGGACGTCTCGGAGGATTCCTGTTATGCTCCGAATCCAGTACAAGGTTTTGGAAAGGCCTATGTCGCAATTGACGCACGGAACTTTGCTAACAGACGAAGATCACCTGGATCCGGCCGAGCCTGATGTGAAATCCAAGAAGCATCATATCGCCCTGACGAGGATTCAGAAGCTCATCTGTAAGAGGATGCTCGAATCCAAGCTGACCAAGCCATGTTTCTACCTTGAAGCGAAGGCCGACATTACCGAACTGATGGCGATGCGGCCGAAACTGAGAAAGGCATTCGGCGCAAGAATCACGACCAACGCCTTCTATATTCACGCTTTGGCTCTGGCGGCGCGGCAGTATCCTCTCACGGTCGGCAGCCTTGACGGCGACTGGGTGAGAATCGCCGAACGTCTGAACGTCGGCTTTGCGGTTAATGCCCCGCAGGGTCTGGTCGTGCCGGTGGTCAAGGACGCAGACAAAAAGTCACTGCCTGAGATCGCGAGCGAGGAATCGCTACTGACCGATAAGGCCCGCGATAACAAGCTGACGCTACAAGAGATCGAGGGTGAGACCATCGCACTGAGCAATCTCGGGGCTTACGGCACGGATTCGTTCATAGGAATTGTCCCACCGCCGACCAGCACCATTATCTCCGTGGGCAATGTTATACACACAATTGTTCCTTGGCGCGGCGAAGTAACGGAACGAAAGATAGTCAGTGTGACTGTTGCGGCTGACCGCAGAGTAGTAGACGAGATCTACGCGGCCCGATTTCTCGCTTATATCAAGGAGCGCCTGCAGGACCCGCGGAGAGAAATTCAAAGTGCAGAATAGAAAAAGTCATCCGCCGGAGGCGGATTCTCCGTAAGGAGTCCATAGGACCGCAATTTTGATTTTTGATCTTTGATTTTTGATCTTGAAAAGAAGGGGTATCCATGAATCGAAGAGAGCTACTCAAGAAAAGCGCCTTAGCCGCCTCAGCGGTATGGTTCGGCGGCAGCGCCCGGGCGGCGGCCGGAGACGAACGTCCAAATATTCTGTGGATCACCAGCGAGGACCACGGCCCGGAGATGGGCTGCTACGGCGACGAGTTTGCCACCACGCCCAATGTTGACGCCTTGGCGGCCAAGGGGATGATTTTCGAGCTTGCCTGGTCTTGCGCCCCCGTCTGCGCACCGGCAAGGACGACGATCATCACCGGAATGTATCCTCCCTCGATCGGCGCCCAGCACATGCGGAGCATGGTGGATATGCCCGATTACGTGAAGTTCTATCCCACGTTCCTTCGCCGGCAGGGCTACTACTGTACCAACAACTCCAAGCAGGACTATAACGTGCGCACCGATGACAACGGCTGGAACGTATCTTCCAACAAGGCCAACTATCAAAACCGCACGCCAGGCCAGCCCTTCTTCGCTATTTTCAACGCGACCGTAAGCCACGAAAGCAGGCTTCGCTCGAAATTTGACTCAACCGCTCACGACCCGGCGAAGGTGCGCATCCCGGCCTATCATCCGGACAACGCCGAATCGCGGCGGGACTGGGCGCGCTACTACGACATTGTCACCGCCGCCGACGAAATCGCCGGCGAGCATCTGGCCTCTCTGGACCAGGCGGGCCTGGCCGATGAGACCATTGTCTTTTATTACGGCGACCACGGCTCGGGAATGTCACGCAGCAAACGCTGGACTTACAACTCAGGGCTCTCGGTGCCGATGGTTGTGTACTTTCCGCCGAAATGGCGTCATCTGGCCCCGGCCGAATACAAGCCGGGAGGCAAGAGCGACCGAATGGTGAATTTCGTCGACCTGGCGCCGACTCTGTTGAGCCTGGCCTCAGTCAAGCCCCCCGAATGGATGCAGGGTCATGCCTTCGCCGGCAAGTTCCAGCAGCCCAAGCCCAAGTACATGTTCGGCTTCCGCGGTCGTATGGACGCTCGCTACGACTTTATTAGAACGGTGACCGACGGCACGTATCACTACATCCGAAACTACAACCCGCATTTCATCTACGGCCAATACGTCGCGTACAACTTCGTCACCCCGTCAACAGCCGCGTGGAAGCGCGATTACGACGCCGGCAAACTCAACGAAGCTCAATCACGCTACTGGAACTTAAAGCCGTCCGAGGAGCTTTACGATTTGAAGGCCGATCCCGATGAAGTCAACAACCTGGCTCGCTCGCGTGAGCATCGGGCGAAGTTGATCGAGCTTCGCACGGCGTTGCAGCGCTGGTGCCGCGATATTCGCGACCTGGGCTTCCTGCCCGAGGGCGAGATTCACAGCCGCAGCGCCGGTTCGACTCCGGGTGACATGGCGCGCGACGACAGCAAATATCCTTTCGATCGTATTTTCGCGGCGGCCGAGATCGCCACTATGCGCAGGGCAAAAGACCTTCCCGCTGTCAAGAAGAACCTGACCGATTCCGACAGTGCCGTTCGCTACTGGGGCGTGATTGGTATTCTCAACCGAGGTCGCCGCACGGTTGAGAAGTCACGGGACGAACTGCTCGCAGCGCTCGCCGACGACAGTCCATACGTCCGCATTGCCGCGGCCTTGGCGCTGGGCAGGCACGGCGAGCGGGCCGACCAGCGGCGCGCCGTCGATTGTCTGATCGAGTTGGCACCTTGGACGCCGGACGGTAACGTCTTCGTCTCCATAACGGCTCAGAACGCTATCGACGAGCTCGACGACAAGGCGGTTTACGCGGTTGACGCCATCAAGGGGTTTCCCAGCCAGGGCGGCCGATCACCCGATCGCCGCTACAACGGTTATGTCGGCTCGCTGCTCAAAAAGACCCTGGCCGACCTCGGCGCGGCGGAAAATTCGGCGCCGAGAAAGAACAGATCAGCGACAAGAAAGCGAAAGCAATGAAACGACGTGACTTCCTGAAGAGTGCCTCGGCCTCTGTTCTTGGCGCCGCTGCATTCAGTCGGCGGTCTGTAGGGCAGGCGACATCGAGCGAATTGGATCGTTTCGGCGGCTGGAAGGGAAAGAAGTTTCGCGCGACAGGTTTCTTTCGCGCCGAAAAGGACAAGCGATGGTGGCTTGTCACGCCGGAAGGCAACGCCTTTCTGAGCTTCGGGATAAATCACCTTCACATGGGTTGGTGGACGCAGCCGTACAATCGTGAGATCTGGCAGGAACGTCTGGGCGTGACGCAAACGACGAGGCCGGCTTTTGCCCGTGTGTTTAGAAAATGGTTCATGGAGGAACGACGCCGATTTGGTTTCAACACACTGGGTGTTCACAACAGCCACGATGTGCTCAACTCACCCGAGCCTTTCATGCCCTATATGCAGCCCATTGCCTTCGTTGATATTCCACACTGGAGGCCAGATGTTCCCAACAGTAATTTCTTGGATGTGTTCTCCAACGACTTCGTGCGACACTGCAACCGTATGGCCAAGGAACTTGCCGCACCGCTGAGGGACGATCCGTTTCTGTTGGGTTACGCTATGACCGATTGTCCGTTGTTGACGGAAGAGGATTGCCGTCAGCGCACGGACGTTATCGGTGGAGGCCGGCGGGCTGCGCGGATCGGCTGGCCGCGAAGACTTCGGAATCTCAGCATCAATTCGTCCGGGAAAAGGGCATACGTCGATTGCATGCGTCATCTGTATGGCAATGAAATCCGCAGTTTCAATGCGACCTATGGCACAGCATTCAATTCTTTCGGCGAACTCGCACAGGTGAGTGACTGGAGACCCGAGACGGACCTGTCCAACGGCAATGAAACGCGTGACAACCTCGAATTCCTCAAACGAGTCGTTGCAAAGTACTACCATTCAGCACTGGGTGCGATTCGCCGCCATGATCCGAATCATCTGTTCTTCGGTGACAAACTCAATGCTAACACCGACTCAGTTGACACTGTGCTTGGCGTCACGAGCCAGTTCACCGATGTTGTCTTTTATCAGATGTACGCCCGGTACCAAGTGCAGGAGCCGGGGCTGGATCGCTGGTCAAAGATTGCCGGCAAGCCTTTCATAAACGGCGATTCCTGTTACGCGGTGACCACCGAGATCATGCCTCGTCCGTACGGCCCGATCGCCGACGATCAAAAGCAACGGGCAGACTGGACCCGTGAGTTTTTCGAAAGCGCGTTTGCGCGACAGGATTTTGTCGGCTGGCATTACTGCGGCATGATCGACGCTCCTAACCTGCTGCCGAGCAAAACGGGACGACAACACGGCGGGCTGCTGAAGATTGACGGCACGTCGTATCAGCCGATCCAGAAAGTTCTCAAGGCATCGGCGGATAAAATGTACCGGATCGCAACGGGTACGCTGTGAATTGGCTAAAAACTCGCCCTTGGATCTGTGAAGCGCAGGGCCTCGCCGTCGTGGTATGAGGCGTACTCGGTGACCACTGCTCCTTCGGGCCCGGCTATCATGTAGTGTTTTGCGTTTAGCCTATTTAGCGTGCGGAGCTGTCCCAGTTCGAGTGGTTCACAGTGGTGGACGGTGACATAGCCCTTCTGGCTGGCGGGCACCTTGACGGGAGCTGGCTCGGTGGGCTCGCCCTCACTGAAAGTGTAGATCATGCCGTATCGCGTATGCCAGGTCTCCATTTTGGCGGGGCCCTCTTCGCTGGCGAGATGCCAGTGCTCGGGGATCATCTGGTGGGGGAGCAGCATGATCTCGAAGGAAAAGTAACCGTGCTCCTGAGAGTTGCACCACATGATGCCGCCGATGCCGACGTTCCAGAAGTCACCTACGCCGAGATCGGTGACAAAAAGCTCCTCTCTGAAGCGGTCCGGTACGGGATAATTGAATCCTTCGAGCATGTCGAGATACGCTCTTCTCGCCTTGTCCTCACAAAGCCTGCCCTGCGCATCGTATACATTCTGATTAGCCTCTTGAGTGCTCATTATGACTCCTGTTCATGAATGTCGCGGGTCCGTCGTGTCTATCGATGCCAGCGTGGGGCACGCATGCTGATTGCTTCCTCGAATAACGGCTTGCGCCGGAAATCCGCCGGATCATAGGAAGGATTTTGAGGATCTGCCTTGACCCACGCCGAGTGGTGGCGGCCATAGTAGCCGCCATAGAACTGATAGTTGCAGTCGACCCAGCGGCTCAGAATCATCAACTCGTTCCTGCTGAGCATTTCAGAGTGGTCGTCCTGGGTATTTTTCGGATGAGCCGGATCGGTCAACATCTTAATCAAAACACTCTTGTGCGAGCCCAGGCTCCCGGGGGCGAGAGTGGCGCCGTTGTAGTTGCCCTGATCGCCTCGCTTAAATGTCGTGAATTCCGAGACAATCGGGCCGGCCAGTTGCTTCTGCGCAAGTTCTTCGTACGAGGTATTATAATAGTCGGTGACGTCATCTGTCAGTTTCAGATCTCCGGCGGGGTCGGTGTTGCCGTGACATGAGACACATTTTGCATTGAAGATAGGCTGAATATCCGCCGAGTAGTGGATCACCTGTTGGGCGCGGCCGTCTCCGCCGTTTTCGACAAGGTCACAGGGTTGCGGCTGCGGTGTGCTGGGAGGGCGGGTCATTGCGATCGTGCTCTGGGCACTCTGGGCACGCGCAGTACGGTTTGATCGTCCGTGACAGCCCACGCAGGAACGGACCTCGCCGGGATGGTAATTCACATACGTCCTTTCGCGCTGGATTTCCATGAAGTTCTCGTCCAGGGCCTGGAAGAAGATGTTGCGGTTGGCCGGCACCTTGAAATAGGCCGAGCCGTCTTTCTCCACCGGCACGACTCCCCACTGGACCCGCGGCCATAGGGCCGCCTTCCACGCCGAGCTGCTGGTCGCCGAACTCCACCTTCGGCCCGTATCCCAGTAGCGGGGTATCGCTTCGTTGATTCGAAGCCATTTTACCTTTCCCCGCTCGACACCTTGCATACCCTGGTAGACATCTGCGAGAATGCACAGCGCTTCGTTCTTCGCCGCATATTGCGGCTCCGGCGCGTAGTGGATTCTCGGCGGGACCTTGCGGGCCACCAGGGGTGTCGGATGCCACAGCGAGAGTTTCTTGTCCTTGTGGATGAGGGTGTGGTTGCCTTCGGTGTCGATGAGATACAGCGCATAAGCGTTGGCGAGGTCCTTGTAATGGTCGGTAGGGTTCTCCTTGTATGAAACAAGGAACCTGTTCTCGTCGATCGGATAAGGGTGCGTATACAGATGGCCGCTCTTGCCTTCCCGGTCGTGCACGTACTTGCCGTCTTTGCCAAGGAAATGCCAGCCCGGCTCAGTCCGGCGCTCTATAAAAACATGCGGCGTTATGTTCGTTACGGCGTACCTGCTGTCCCACGGGACGTAATCGGGCTCGTCCGGATCAGGGCCGCGTGTCAGAGCGCCCTGCTGCAGGTCAATGAGCATGATTGCTCCGAAGCATCCACCCTGAGGGAAGTGACATGTGCCGACACAGACAATACGATGAAGATCGCCGGGCATTGCCTGGGGATACATATACACCGTCGTGGTGTCATCGTTGACGCCGTAAAGCTCTTGGGGCATTGTTCCATCGGGGTTCATCGACCAGATGGTCTTGCACACGCGTGCGCCTTTGTCGATATATTCCCAGCGGTGGTACATTACGCGCCCGTCGTCGAGAACGACCGGGCAGAATTCGCTGACAGGGCTCTTCGTCAACTGCTCGACATTGCTGCCGTCGGCGTCCATTCGATGCAGGGTCGGAGCTACCAGGGCGGCCGAGCCTCCGCAGAGAACAGTGTGCTCACTGCGGGTGGAAGAAAACATGATCTTGCCGTCCTGCAAATAACATGGATGGATGTCGTCGGTGTGCCAAGGCTTGCCCCAGCGGGCGACTTTGGCCTCTTCGTCTTTCGGTGCCGGCAGCACTTGGTGCAAACCCGTGCCGTCGACGTTGACCTCCCAGATGCGAAAGCCCGAATTGGGATTGCGACGAAAGTCAAAAATGACTTTGCGGGCGTCGAAAGACAGACTGATCTTGCCGATGAAGCCTTTGCCGCCGGGCATGTTCGCGGCGGTAACGACTGGCCGCTCTCGTCGCGTCCGAAGGTTGTAAACATAGATACCGTTGTCGGCCAGAAATCGGTCCTTGCTCGTGCCGTTGTTAATATCTGTGTAGTAATGATCGGATGAGTAAGGTTTGCGTTTGACCAAGACAATCTCGTCAAATCCCAGTTCGTTTACCACCAGGTCGTCGGCAACTACGGTAGCGGAAGCGCCGAACAAAACTGCAATCAGAATTGCCATAAGGTTTCGCATCACAAGTCACCCCTCAACAGATGTAGGGATCATATTTCAACGACATTCAAATTTATTATATCCTATTGGTGGGCAAAACGCACGCACAGTTCTACGCCGGTCGAATTATTCTACTATCACAGTCTCATCGGGTTTTATGCCGAGTCTTTTGAATCTCGCGGCGCGGCCTTTCTCATCACCGACGTTAATTTCTCGCGCGAGCCTTCCTACGGTCAGCGCATGCTCTCTTGGTACGACGATCACGCCGTCGCCGTCAGCGACGACCACGTCGCCCGGGTAGACCAGGACTCCACCGCAGTTGATGGGGAAGTTGTATGACTCTGCGATAAGTCTTCCGGGTCTAACTCCGCGGGAGCTGTGCCCGTTCTTGCAGTAGACCGCGATCTTTTTGACTTTGACAATCTCGTCCGTGTCGCGTGCGCCGCCGTTGGTGATTGCTCCGACCACGCCCTTTTCGGCCCAGCCGAGACTGTTGTTGGAACCTATGAAACCACACTCGTCGATGCCGCCGGCGTCGATGACGACAATGTCTCCCGTTTTGGCCGTTTTGAGCCAGGCGTCGGGGGCCCTGCCGTACTGCCGGGACTTGAATTTCTTGAATCCTTCGACGGTCGCAAATGAGTTCTGTCCTACTCTGACGTCCGTGGGGACATGCCGCACGGTGATGGCAAAGCCCACGACTCTATGGGAGAATTTGTCCGTGTCGCGCCACAACGGCCGGATATCTTTTTTCATCAGACCTATGTCCTGCAGGCCGATCAGGTCCATGCCGTCGAGCACGTCCGTCACTCGCAGATTCTTGTACAGGCTGAGAATCTCCTTCCGTGCCTTCTCGCTATCGTCGAAACTCTTGTTCTTCAGCAGCCTTACCCCTTCGGGTGTGGCGAGTTTCTTGGGCTTGGAGCTCTGGGCTTTAGTGGTGGCAACAGCTGCAACCAGGCCAATCAACAGCAGCAGGGCGATCAAACGGACAGATTTCGCTTTGAGCGGGGTTTTGCAGTACATGGCGTTCTCCTAAAATTGATCGGCAGATTTTTTGATATCTAATTCAGCAAACACAGATTAGACTAAAGCTGCTAAAAAGAAATGCAAGCTTTTTTTGGAGACAGGGATATGACTCGTTACTCAAGACTGGTTGCTGTTTGTATTGTAGTTGCGATGACGTTGCCTCCGGCGGTCCCGAAGGCCGGCGCGGCGGATTCTCACCAGGTCAAACTGCTCTGGCCTGACGGTGCTCCCGGCGCCAAGGGCAGCGCAGACGGTGACAAGCCAAGTATCACAATCTACCTGCCGCCAGAAGACAAGGCCAACGGCTCTGCTGTCTTGATATTTCCGGGCGGTGGTTACGGCCACCTTGCAATGGACCACGAGGGCCGTCAAATCGCCGAGTGGCTCAACTCGTTAGGCGTCGCCGGATTCATTGTTAAGTACCGACACCGCAGAAGCGGGGCCGGCTACGGTCACCCGGCACCGTTGCAGGACGCCCAGCGGGCCATCCGCACGGTGCGCAGCGGAGCTAAAGAATGGAACCTCGATCCGGACCGCATCGGGATTATAGGTTTTTCGGCCGGCGGACATCTGGCCTCAAGCGCAGGGACGCATTTTCAACATCGCTACAGCGAAGTAAAGGATGAGATCGACCGCGCCAGTTGCCGGCCCGACTTCATGATCCTGATGTATCCGGTTATTTCATTTACCGAATCGTTCACGCATGAAGGCTCGCGAAGGAATCTATTGGGCAGCGATCCGGCCGATGATCTTGTTGAGAATCTCTCGAATGAAAAGCAGGTGACGCCCGAAACGCCGCCAACGTTTCTGGTTCACGCCGACGATGACAAGGTTGTGCCGCCTGAGAACAGCATCTATTTCTACCTCGCCCTCAAGAAAGCCAACGTACCGGCAGAGATGCACATATACGAAAAGGGCGGCCACGGATTCGGACCCGGTGCTGGAAAAGGAGCCGTATCGAGTTGGATGCTCCGCTGCTCCGACTGGATGCGGGACAGGGAACGTCCATAGTGCCGATGGCTGGCAAAGTTCTACCGGAGCCGACTGTCCATCGTTATCGAGCAGCCACTTGACAGTCCCTCGCAGCCGTATGCCACGGCATTCTGTCACAGATGAGCATCGATTCGTTTACGGTCAGGAACTTCACACAAGATAAAAAAAACTTTCCAGTTGAACTGCGTGCCAGGAGGCTCTACGATGTGGCAATCTTGAAACTACTGTTGGAAATAGGAGAACAATATGAACATCTATGTTGGAAATTTGGCGCACGATGTCACTGATGACGATTTGCGTCAGGCGTTTGAGGCGTTCGGCCAGGTTGAGAGCGCCAACGTGATAAGGGACAAATTTGGCGGCGAATCAAGAGGATTTGGATTCGTGGAGATGCCCTCCAAGAATGAGGCGCAAAGTGCAATTGACGAAATGAACGGCAAGGATTTGAAGGGGCGTGCCGTCAACGTCAATGAGGCTCGTCCTAAAGCCACGCGCGGCGGTGGTGGTGGACGAGGAGGAGGCGGACGAGGTGGTGGTGGGCGCAAGCCAGGCGGCTCTGGTGGTCGAGATCGGGGTAGAGGCCGTTATTGACCGTTCGTAACGCCAGAGGATTGTCTGTCTTTTGCCTTTATTCGGCAAACACGGTCTATGAAAGGGGTCGGCAGGAAATGGCAGGCTCTTTCTCTTTCTGAGCATCGTCTCGGCATGATCTGGGAAGATTTGCCACAAGTCAAGCCCGGGCAAATAGAGCCGAGACGCATCTAAAAGCGATCGAATCCGTAATCGGTTTGCGCCGATTCGCGTTTGTCGTCCTCGTCTGTTGTCTGCGCAAATTCATCCGACGTTTTCGTATCGGGCTGGCCGATCGGCTCGATTCTGATAGGCGGTTCGCTTCGGCGTTGCTCGGTTCCAAATGGCTGTATGTCCGGTTGCGGCGGCTCAGGTTGTTGGGCCGGTTCGGGCACGACCAAAGGCTCATCGGTGCCTTCAAAAGAACCATCCGGCTTCGATGGTACGAACTGTGACCGATCTGGTTCGTCCTGAATGTCGGCTATATCGACATACTGTGGCTGAGGGGGCGAGGCCTCGGCGGCCTTGGACCGCTCTTGCATTTCGTCGCGGTCTGCAAATGCCGGCTGTGGCGGCGGATGCTCCTGTGAATTCCATTGATCCTGAGTATCGTCGACCTCAACGGTCCGCGGGGTTTCAACCTCGGCCACCGGCTGAAATTCTGCGTGCACGCACCGGGCCACCTTCGCGTAGTCTTCGGCGCCGTTGCAGTTTGGCTCGTATTCGAAAATCGTTTTGCCGTAGCTGGGCGCTTCGGCGAGCTTGATGTTTCTGCGGATATACGTCGGAATGATCTGTGCCTGCGCCCAGGCGCTGTCGGTGCCGCGCGCCTCGTCTAGGAATTGTTCTATGTCGGCCTTCACCTCATTGGGCAGCGATGCTCTGCTGTCGAACATGCACAGCAGGATGCCCTTGACTTTCAGACTCGGGTTTATCCTCTTGTTGACAAGCTCGATAGTCTGAAGAAGCCTTCCGAACCCCTGCAGAGCCAGAAAATGCGGCTGCAGAGGAATCAAAACCTCTCTGGCGGCCGCAAGAGCGTTGAGTGTCAGCAGGCCAAGAGAAGGTGCGCAGTCGATAAAACAATAATCGAACTTGTCGGCGCTCGATTCGAGAGCCTCTCGCAGTATGATCTCGCGGCCGACTACGCTTACCAGCTCACTCTCGGCGCCGACCAGATTGATATTTGCAGGCAACAGCCAGAGGTTGGGCCGCACGAGCATAATCTGCTCTTCGAATCTGGCCGACTGACTCAAGACCTCGTACGAGCCGGCTTCGATGGCCTGAGGTTCCAGGCCGAGATGTATCGTCATGTGGGCCTGTGGATCGAGATCGATGACGACCACCTTGGAACCGGCCGCGGCAAGCGCAGCGGCGGTGTTGACTGCTGTCGTGGTCTTTCCCACGCCTCCCTTTTGATTTAGTACTGCGATCGTCCTCATTTATTCTTCCAGTTTTTTCAGCACCGCGTCAAGCACACCGTTGACAAATCCCGGCGACTTGTCCGTGCTGAATTTCTTCGCCAGCTCGATGGCCTCGTTTATAACTACTTTCGGCGGTATATCGGGACGGAATTTCAAGTGATAGACCGACAATCTCAGGATGCTCCTGTCTACTGGTGACAATCTCGTCAATTGCCACTTTATCGTCGCAGCGGTTATCAGCTCGTCGCACTGCTCCAGTTCTTGCGACGTCCCTAGCGTCCACTCCAAGGCAAGACCGCACACGGCATCATCCGCGTCCGACTCCATGAAGAATTGCTTAAAAGTCTCAAGAATATCGGGGCCCTGCACATCGAGTTGGTATAGTGCCTGCATCGTCAGTTCTCTGGCCCTGGTTCGCTTGTCCATGTTTGCGACAGGGGCAGCCGAAGTGTGGTTGCCCTGGTCCCTTGCAGGGGCAGACTTGACGGTCCGCCCTCACAGATCAACCTATCTGTTCCATGACGTTGGCCATTTCCATCGCTGTCGAGGCTGCATCGGCGCCGGCGTTGCCCCTTTTGGTGCCGGCCCTTTCCACGGCCTGTTCGAGTGTCTCGCATGTCAGCACGCCGAACACGGCCGGCGTTGATGAGTCGTAATTGATCTGCCCGATGCCCCGGACTACCTGCTGACAGACGTAATCGTAATGAGCCGTCTGGCCCCGGATCACAGCGCCGAGACACAGAATCGCAGCGTACTTGCCGCTGTCGGCGAGCTTCTTGCATGCCTGGGTAATCTCGCAGGAGCCCGGCACCCATACGACGGATATCTGCTCGTCAGCGGCGCCGTGACGTTGAAGGCAGTCTATTGCGCCTGCGAGCAGCTTGGAGGTTATGAACTCGTTGAACCTGCTGACCACGATGGCATAATTGCCCTTGCCGGCCGTCAACTGACCTTTAATCTCTCTAATCATGACTTGGCTTCTCCAAATATACCCTTGAGGGTAGTAAACTCCTGCGAGCAGAACCATGACCTGCCGATGTAAAGCCACCTACCCGCGCAAGAACCCGAATTCTCAATCAGGGGCACCATGACTATAGCCCGCCGGTATCGGCTTTTGCCTTTTTTCTACGGTTTTCTTAATAACTCATTATAAGACTATAAGTGGCGAGTTTCCAGAAAAACGGACCGGTGGCAAAACAACTCCGGCTCGCCCCGTCTAAGTGCTGGAAGCTAACTTTCACAATTGTAAGAGCTTATAAACCACATTTCCAGCAAAAACTTGCCCGCGACAAAAAGCTCGCCACGCTCGGAGGAAACTGCTAACGCGACGGTATTTTGTGGGCGATAAGGGCGTTGGCGATATTTGCCTTACCTAGCAACAAATGAAACAAGGTGTGTTTATGATATTCGATGACGTGGAATTCGGTTCCTTCGATAAGGCCGAACGCAAGGCCCGCAAGGCCTTCGAGTTATACGAAGACGGTAAGATGTCCCAGGCTCTCGACGAGCTGGAGACCGCCCTCGAGATAAACCCGGCCAACAGTTCATGGCATTTCGACAAGGCGCTCACTCTGGACGCCATCAGCCGGTTTGAAGATGCGATAACCGAATTTGAGGCGGCCCTCGAACTGAGTCCGGACGACCTGGAGATACTCAACTCCCTCGCGGTCGATTACACTCGCACGGGCCAGTATGACCTGGCGATCGACACCTTCGAGCATATACAGGAGCTGGACTCGACATTCGAACCGGGTTACTGCAATCGCATAATTACCTACACCGAGATGGGCCTGCATGATCTCGCCGAGCAGATGTTCTATCTCGCCCAGCAGATAAAACCGGACTGCGCGCTCTGCTACTACAACATAGGCAACAGTCTTTTTGCCCGGGGCGAGTACAAAAAGGCCATCGGCTGCTGGTTGCGAACAGCCGAGCTCGATGCGACCCATCCGCAGATCAACTACCGAATCGCCCAGGCCTACTGGTCGGACGGTCAGAGTGAGCAGAGCCGGGAGCACTTTCTGACCGAACTGCGCACCAACCCGGGTGACATTGACGTCATTTTCGATTTCGGGCTGTTCCTGCTCGGGCGCGGAGACATCGAATCAGCCAAAGAGAAGTTCAACAGGATTCTCGAGCTTGATCCGGATTTTGCCGCGGCTTTGTTCTATCTTGGGGAAATCGCTTTCAACGGCGGCGACAGCGAGCGGGCGGCCGAACTGTACAACCTGGCTCTTGAAAAGGACAGGACGCTCCGGGGGCCGTGCTTCAGACTGGCCCAGAGAGCCCTGATGAAGGGCGAGAAAGCGGAGGCCGAAGATTATCTGGTCTGTGAAATGAAACTGGCTTTGGAGGATGCCGGTACGTTGGTCTCTATGGGATCGATGTTCCTGGAAATCGGCGATCTCAGTTGCGCAACGCATTGCCTGCTGGGGGCTGTCGATATTGACTGTGCCAGCGCGGACGCCTACTATTATCTTGGAGTGATCAATGCTCTAAAAGAGGAGTTCGACGATGCGGCCGAGCTTTTCTCTCACGCTCTGGATATCAGGGACGACCACGTCCCCACTCTGAGGGATTCGGCCTATGTCTGCCTGGAGATGGGCAAATTAACCGAGGCCACAGAAAGAATCCAAAAGGCGCGGACCCTGGATCCCGACGATCCGCAGTTGAAAGAACTCGACCGCAGAGTCACTCTGGCTCGCGCAAAAAGCACAGCGACTGGATTGCTCTGTCGATGTGGATTCAGGAATCCCCGCAGCTAATCGGTCAAATCGATCATCTTCACGAGAAAGGTAACATCTTGGATTCCAATTATGCAAACAGATACGCAGCGGCTCTGCCCAAGGTCCGACCAAGTCCGTACAGCTTGCCGCGGACACGTTTGGGCTTGAGATGTATCGGAGATTTCACAGGGCGTTGTGAATAGGCCATCAACTCATTGCGGTAAAAATGCACAGCATGCTCGAATACGTTGTCGGGATCCGGTATCTGGTAGACAGTCCACTGAGATGCGCCTGTTCTTATCATAAACTCGAAAACGATTCCCGGCACGCCTAGATCTTTGGCATGTCTGCTTGCTGCGAGAAGGAAAATATACTGCCCGTTTCGTCTCCAGGCATATTCTGCCGATTGCGTTTCTGTGTTGGCCATGTAGGCATGTGCTTCGGATGCAGAGGTGATTTCTTTTGGCTTTGTGTACTCTTCGAGTTCGGCATCGGAAAGTCTATCTAGAGCGGTTTTTGTCGTCGTCTCGCCAAGTGGTGACGTCTCAGATATAGTCAAGAGAACTGAAATAACAGACCTCGAGGAGAAAGTTGCCGGATCCAGTATTGGCAAGGCCTTCAACCTTGGGCGCACATACCGAAGCATCAGTTTGTGCCCTCCACCGTACAATTGCTCTTTTCCCACACGGTACGCACCAATTCAAGCTGACCGCTCAATGCCGTGTAAAGCTCCTCCCTGATATGCCGAATCCCTTGAAAGTACCCCTATTCTACCGTTTCTTGGCACGATGTCAAGTGTTAATTACCTATTGAGAAAAAAAGGCCCCTTCTGCAGAGTCAAACTATATCATACCTCCTTCTGACACACCAAAAACCATGTTCTTGATGGAAAGAACACCGTTTGAGATTGGGTGAGGTGGGGCGAAATCGGCGTTATCAGGCCGCTATCAACGTGCCGCGACCGAGCCAAGTATAACAGCAATCGCCACCGCCGCGCTGATCAGCCCGGCCACGAGCAAAGCGATTTTAGCCCAACTCCAGGGCCTTTCACCCTGGACCTCGCCGGTTCGACCATTGATGAGGAATCGATAGGTCTTGTTCTTGTACCGGTATGCGCTGATCCAGATCGGCAGCAGGACGTGCTTGAAGGTGACGTTGTCGTGCTGTGTCCGGACCGACGATATGCGCTGTTCATCGCCTCCGATGTCGCGCTGCACGAGCGCGCGGATGTGAACGTCCATGATCCGGCGAGCGCGGTCGAATCCTTCGGCCAGATCGATGTGATAGCTTTCGGCCCTGAAGCCGCTCAGATACTCGTCTTTGTACGATACAAGATTCTTGAGGTCCCACGGCTCGAGTCTTTCGGTGTATTTGCAGGGCAGGCTGTCACTGGCAAGGACAAGCACGTCGTCGAACGAACCCCAGACGGTGCCGCTTGCCGGATACCATCGTGTTTTTCGAACCCGGCGTGTCTTGTGGACTGTCTTGCCGTTCTCTCTGGCAGTGTAGTGCTGGGTCTCCCAGTAGTGCTCTCCACGCTCGCCTCGATAGAAACTCGTCGTGTCGCTGTCGTAGGTCCAGTAGGGGACATACATCCCACTGAGCTTGTCGTCCTGCCTTGCGATCTTCTTTAGACTGCCGGGCGCAAACCACAGGCTCGCAATCCATTTCGTGAACCTGTCCCGACCCTCCTTGTGCGTGACTTTGAATGGAAGTAGTGACGCCGGTTTGATTTGCTTGGAGGAGCTGGCGGTCAAGACAATGTGACTGCCGCAGAAAGGACACTCCCGTGCGGTCACGTTGGGCTCTGTCGTCGTCTCGGCCCCACAGTCGTCGCATCGTACGGTCAGATTTTCCTCTTTTTGCTCGCTATCCGAGAGCTTGGCCAGGTAAGAGCGAAAATCAAGCTCCTTGATGTCCTCTTCTGATTTCGGAATAGGATTCTCGTGGCCACAGTAAGGGCATTCCTGCGCATCGGCGCCGGGGACAAATTCCATCTTGGCGGCACAATTGGCGCACTTGAAAGACTTGTGCAATTTGTCGGCGTCGGCAGGCTTTTGCCGCTCGCCAACCTGTGCGCCTTGGGATTCCTGTTGGCCGATGTCGGTTGATTCAGCCATGTGCTTACTCCAATCTGAAGTTCCATGCCTTGAACTCTCGCCCAGCCGGTTCTATTGTGGAGGCAACGGAGGCGGCACGGCGCCGAATAGATTCGCCAACTCTTCGACCTGCCCGGCTGCGGTCCAGCCTGTCATCCCCTGGCGCCAGACCAATGTCTCACGCGTGAGCTTTCCGCTGTGGATATGTTGCTTCAACACAGTGATATCAAAGGGCCCGGACTGCGTGCCGTCGATGGCAATATGAAATTGAGGCGTCTGAGGCAGCGGCGGCGGAGTCGCAGCCGGCTGCTGTTGAGACTGGGGCGCCATGGATTGGCCCATCTGGTTGGCCATTGCAAAGCCCATCCCCATGCCCATTCCACCAGCGGCCATTCCGCCGGGATTCTTCGCGGCTTCCTCCATGGCGTTAGCAGTCTGAAACTTTGTGTACTGATCCAGATTGCCGATGACTCCCATGCTCGAACGCTTATCCAGGGCCTGCTCGACCGCCTCGGGCAGTGAGATGTTCTCGACCAGTATCTTTGTCACTTCAAGACCGTAGTTGGCGAAGCCGTCCTTGATCTTGCCGGTAATGAATTCGCCCAACTCGTCGTAGTTGGCCGCCAGATCGAGCACGGGTATCTTGCTCTCGCCGATTATGTCGGCGAATCTCGATACGATCATGTTCCTCAACTGATCGGTTATCTCGTCGGTGGTGAACTGGCCGTCGGTGCCGACTATCTCTCTGATAAACGTGCCGGCGTCGGAGACCCTGATAACGTAGGTGCCGAAGGCCCGCAGACGCACGGGGCCGAACTCGGCGTCTCGAAGCGTTATTGGGTGCTTCGTGCCCCACTTGAGATCGGTAAACCGCCGGGTGCTGACAAAATACACCTCGGCCTTGAACGGGCTGTGGAATCCATGCTTCCAACCCATCAGAGTCGAGAGGATCGGCATGTTATCCGTTTCGAGTGTGTACATGCCCGGCTTGAAGACGTCGGCGAGCTGGCCCTTGTTGATGAATACTGCCGTCTGGCCCTCTCGGACCGTCAGCCTGGCGCCCATCTTTATCTCGTTGTCATGGCGATCAAAGCGATACACCATCGTATCGCCGGACGAATCTGTCCATTCGATGATGTCGATGAATTCTCCGCGGATTTTGTCAAGAAGTCCCATTCTTGCCTCCAGATACTAATGATAAAGCCGCCAATACTCGTTTATTCTTTCAATCCTTCGGACGATCTTAGTCGGCAGCAGCAGCTTAGGCAAGTGGAAACTACGGGGCCTCTTTGGGGGCGACGGCCCTCGCCCACTGATTGTGCAGCCGCCTCAACCGCTCGACAACTTCAGAGTGCTTCTCTGCATGGTTCTTTCGTTCCGGTTGCTCGTCGGTCAGATTCGCGAGGTAGACCGGATCGGCTCTCTTGCCGTCGATTCGATGTCTGCCGTTAACGATTAGCTTCCAGTCACCTTCGCGGACCATCCATGACTTCTGCCACTGCCAGTGCATGACGGCATATCGACTCGGCGCGCTCTCATCCCGGACCAGCGGCAGGACGCTGCGGCCGTCGAGTTCGACGCCGCCGGGAATCTCGATACCGCAAAGTTCGAGAGCCGTCGGGTACCAGTCCATCGCCGTGACTGCCTGATCGCGGACAATGCCCTTAGGCAGCTTTCTCGGATAGCTCAGGATCGCCGGGGTGCGGATGCCGCCTTCAAAGAATGTACCCTTCGAGCCAATCCACGGCCCCGTGTTGCCTCCGCCACCGTTGGCGCCGTAGTTGTGGCCTCGCGGGTACCCGCTCATGTGGTGGTCGACTTTTATCTGGTAGTCTTCCTCCGAGTGCCCGTTATCACTCAAAAAGACGATGATCGTGTCTTCCAGCAGCTTGAGGGTCTCGAGCTGCATCAGCACGCGGCCGATGTAATCATCGGTGGTCGAAACAATCGCTGCGTAGGATCGCCGGGGCTCGGGCAGATGCTCGTATCGTTTGCCGTAGCGAGCCAGCGACTGCTCTGGATAATGCGGGATGTTGAGTGCAAAGTACAGAAAGAACGGCACGTCCCTGTTCCTCTCGATAAAGGACAGAGCTCTGTCGGTGATCAGATCAGGAAAGTAGTGACCGCGATGGAACACTTCTTTTGTTCCCTCGTAAAGGTCATGATAGCCCGTTCCGTGCAGTTGGTAGTGGACGTAGTTGTCGATGAAGCCGTCGCGGATGCCAAAAAATTCGTCGAAGCCCTGCTCGGTCGGTCCATGTTCAGTGTGGGCTCCCAGATGCCACTTTCCGAAGAGTCCCGTGCGATAGCCGGCTGCTTGAAGAGTCTCGGCGATCGTGACCTCGCTGCCGAACATGTTCAGTCCCTTGGGGCCGCGCATCCTGCCCTGCATCCACGAGTTGACGTTTGACCGCTGGGGATAACGGCCTGTCATGAGCATTGCCCTTGCGGGGCAGCAAACAGTGTGTGCGTAGGCCTGCGTGAAGCGCACGCCGTTGGCCGCGATCTTGTCAATGGAAGGTGTGTGAAGATCCGTAGAGCCGAAACAATTGGCGTCGAGCGTGCCCTGGTCGTCGGTCAGGATGAAGATGACATTGGGGCCTCTGGCCCCGCGGCCAAGGCAATTGCGGCCGAATGCCGCGCTGCCGAGAAGGGCTGCACCTAGAGTTTTCAGGAAGCGGCGTCTTGTCTGATGAGTTCTGTTCATATTGTCGCTCTTCAAGGACGCTCAGCTCTGCGTACGCTTCTATTTGCGGGCGCGCTGCGTCCGGACTGTTGATAGACATTTAGCAGCTCGGTTAACGAGGCGACAATCTCGGGGTGGTTTTCATACTCGTTGACCGATTCCGAAATGTCCCGGCCGAGATGATAGAGTTGACCCGGCGGCTGGTCCGGATCGTATGGAGTCTTCTCCGATGTGACGCCGCCACTTGTCTGGCTCAGGATGAGTTTCCAATCGCCTTTGCGGATCGCGTATGTATTCCAGAAGCTGTCGTTCACCAGGGCGTCACGACTCACCTGCCTTGGCTCTTTGTCCAGGAGAGCGCCGAGGAAGCTGAAGCTGTCCTCGCCGGCGTCGGCAGGCAAGTCAACTTCGAATAAATCTGCAAACGTTGCAAGAAGATCGGTCAGGGCTACCAGCGC
>Ga0209536_100003786_pt1 | contig 24119 bp, 24 predicted proteins | sample DeeMarSeWOR28_12_FD_187461 | JGI IMG/M metagenome (GOLD analysis project Ga0209536, IMG submission 187461) | Marine sediment microbial communities from White Oak River estuary, North Carolina - WOR-2-8_12 (SPAdes) (version 2) | ecosystem: Environmental > Aquatic > Marine > Intertidal zone >...
GCCTGGTCACGCGGCCCGCACTCCCCGAGGCAAGCCTGGAACGCGAGCGTCAGCGATTGCTGGTGGGGCTTGAGCGCGCCGATCAGGAGCCGGACGACAAGGCGGACAAGACCTTCAACAAGCTGGTGTTTGGCGACCATCCCTACGGTCGACCCAGCAGTGGTGACAAGAAAAGTGTGAAGGCGATCACGCGCGAAGACCTGGTGCGCTTCCACAAGCAATACTATGTCGGGGCGAATGCCATCGTTGTGATTGTAGGCGACATGAGCAAGTCCCAGGCAAAGCGGGTCTCGCGAAAGCTGGTGGGTAGCTTGCCCGCAGGTTCCCGCGCGGCGCCGCTGCCGCCGGTGCGCGATCTTAGCCGGGCGGAAACCCGGCGCATCGAATTCCCGTCGACACAAACCCACATCCTGATGGGTATGCCCGGCATGCGCCGCGGTGATCCGGATTATTTCCCGTTGTATGTCGGGAACTATATTCTGGGTGGCGGCGGCCTGGTGTCGCGGCTGTCACAGGAGATCCGCGAAAAGCGCGGCCTGTCCTACAGTGTTTACAGTTACTTCTATCCGCTGCGAGATAAGGGCCCGTTTGTCATGGGCCTGCAGACTCGTAACGACCAGCGCCATCAAGCGTTGAAAGTGATGGGCGAGACCTTGAACACCTACCTTGGCAAGGGCCCCAGTGAGGCAGAGCTGGAAGCCGCGAAGAAACACATTACCGGTGGCTTTGCCTTACGCCTGGACAGCAGCGGCAAAATCGCCGGCTATCTGGCGGTGCTGGGCTTCTACCATCTACCGTTGACGTATCTTGATGATTTCAACAAAAACATCGAGGCAGTCACTCTTGAGCAGGTAAAGGACGCGTTCCGCCGCCGCATTGATCCCAATCGCATGGTGACGGTAGTCGTTGGTGGCAAAGGGTAACCACGCAGGCGCAGGCTACCCGCAGCGCCTGCGCATCATTGGCGGCGACTGGCGTGGTCGCCAGTTGCAGGTAATCGAGAGTGAAGGCCTGCGACCCACCCCGGATCGTGTGCGCGAAACCCTGTTCAACTGGTTACAGGCGCGAGTCGCGGGTGCCCATTGCCTGGACCTGTTTGCGGGAACCGGCGCGCTTTGCCTGGAGTCATTGTCGCGTGGCGCGGAACGTGTGGTGATGGTGGAAAAGGCACACGCCGTGGCGCAGAACCTCAAGCAGAATATCGACAAACTTGGTGCGGGTGCGGCCGAACTGATCGAGGCCGATGCCGAGCGCTACCTGCAGGGTCCGGTAGAGCCGTTTGATATTATTTTTGTTGATCCACCGTTTCGCCGAAGCGACCTGATTGATAGCTGTCTCGAGGTAATCGACCGGCGCGGCTGGATTAAACCTGGTGGTTGGGTCTATATCGAGGCGCCATCGGAGCGCGGCCAGCCGGACCTGCCTGGGGGCTGGCACCTCGAACGCAGTAAAATCGCCGGTCAGGTGGGGTATCATCTGGCCTCGGCCCCCGAATAAACTGACCCGGAGCCAAATAAGGCATAGCCATGACGATCGCACTCTATCCTGGGACTTTTGACCCGATTACCAATGGCCACACCGATCTCGTGCATCGGGCCAGCAAACTGTTTGACCGGCTAGTGGTGGCGGTCGCCGCACACCCGAAAAAGGCGCCGCTATTCGATCTGGAGGAGCGTGTTGCCCTGGCCAGCGAAATATTGGCGGGGGAGGAATCGGTAACCGTTATTGGCTTCGATAGTCTGCTGGTGGATTGTGTGCACGAGCAGGGTGCCAGCGTTATACTCCGCGGCCTTCGCGCGGTGTCTGATTTCGAATACGAGTTTCAGATGGCGGGCATGAATCGACACCTGGCCCCGGATATCGAGACCGTGTTTATGACCCCGGCGGATCACGTGATGCTGATCTCCTCGACCCTGGTCAAGGAAATTGCGGTACTGGGCGGCAAGGTCGGCGACTTTGTCGAGCCGCGTGTAGAAGCTGCATTGGCGGAGAAATTCCGCTAAGATCCCTGTAATCCTGAGTATTTTAGTAAGGTAATTCCCATGTCTTTGACCATCACCGACGAATGCATCAATTGTGATGTATGCGAGCCGGAGTGCCCGAATGACGCCATATACCAGGGCGACGAAATCTATGAGATCAATCCGGACCTTTGTACGGAATGTGTCGGCCATTTCGAAGCCTCGCAGTGCGTCGAGGTCTGCCCGGTAGATTGCATCATCACCGGGCTGGAAGAATCAAAAGATGTTCTGATGGCAAGGTACGAAAAAATCATAGCTACGGGTTAGTCACCATCCGCACAAATTCACCACAGCGTTTGCTGAAACATTTCTACCAGCTTGCACTGGTGGCGGTGCTGTGGCTGCCAGTGGCGCAGGCGGAAAGCCAGCGTCCACCGGCCGCAGCGATCGCCAGTGCCCACCCGCTAGCCACCGAGGCAGGCATGGAAGTGCTGGCCAGCGGGGGCAATGCCTTTGACGCTGCTGTCGCCGTGAGCGCGGCGCTGGCGGTGGTTGAGCCGATGGGCTCCGGGATCGGCGGCGGTGGATTCTGGCTGCTGCATCGCCAGCAAGATGGGCTCCAGGTAATGATCGACGGTCGCGAGCAGGCACCACTCAAGGCTCGGCACGACATGTACCTCGACAGCAACGGTGTGCCGGTGCCCAAGCTGTCGCTAAACGGCCCGCTGGCGGCGGGTATTCCCGGTGTCCCGGCGGCGCTTGATCACATCACAAAACACTATGGCCGGCTGACGCTGGCCCGGAATCTTGCCCCCGCCATTCGCCTCGCGCGTGACGGTTTTCCAGTCTATGAGCGATATCGTCGCCTGGCCGAGTTCCGCCTGGAGCCGCTGTCTGCTTCGCCGGCAGCTGCAGCAGCGTTTCTGGATCAGGGATTTGTGCCGGAGCAAGGCTATCGATTGAAACAACCGGATCTGGCACGAACGCTGGAGCGCCTCGCCGCAAGCGGACGTGACGGATTCTACAAGGGTGAAACGGCACGCAAACTGGTCAAAGGCGTGCGTGAGGCCGGTGGTATCTGGAGTAAAAAGGATTTGCGGCGCTACCGCATTGTCGAACGTAAACCGGTAACGAGCACTTATCACGGTGCCCGAATCGTCTCAGCCGCGTTGCCGTCTTCAGGCGGTGTTGTCATGGCGCAGACCTTCAACATTCTCGAAGGTCTCCCGGTCAACAAGGTCGGTCCGGCAGCGCGCAAGCACTACGTTATCGAAGCCATGCGTCGGGGCTATCGTGACCGCGCGCGCTATCTCGGCGACAGCGATTTTATCAAGGTGGATGTGGATGCGCTCACCAGCAAGCAATACGCCGGGCGGTTGCGCAAGAGTATCGGCCGGCGGGCCTCGCCAAGTGAGTCCCTGGCCGACATTGAGCCGCGCACTCAGGGCACGGACACCACTCACTTTTCCATTCTGGATCGCGACGGTAACCGCGTCGCTGCGACGCTAAGTGTTAATTATCCGTTTGGTTCTGCCTTTATGCCTGCGGGAACCGGCGTCGTGCTCAACAATGAAATGGATGACTTTTCCATTAAGCCCGGCGTCGGCAACGTCTATGGTCTCGTCGGCAATCAGGCCAATGCTATCGCGCCCGGCAAGCGACCGCTTTCAAGCATGTCGCCGACGTTTATCGAAACTGACGATGCGACAGTCGTGCTCGGCACCCCTGGCGGTAGTCGCATTATTTCGATGGTGATGCTCGCGAGTCTCGAATTTCTGGAAGGCCGTGGTAACGCCAAAGACTGGGTGTCACTGAAACGTTACCACCACCAGTATCTGCCTGACGTCGTGCAACACGAAGACGGCGCCTTTACCGCGGCTGAGACGAAATACCTGGTGGACCATGGCCACAAGCTGAAGCCCATCAACCGGGCATACGGAAACATGCAGGCCGTGGTCTGGTACAAGAAGAAAAACAGGGTGGAGGCTGCCAGCGATCCCCGTGGTGAGGGTCTGGCGAAGGTACATTAGGCAGGATTAGCCAATCCGGTCTTCCAGTTCAAACTGCTTGCTGTCGATAGACTTGTCTTCGGCCTTGAGCTGCACCAGCAGTTTCTCGGCACTATCGTTGAAAACCTTTTCCTGCTCGCGCACGATTTTTCGGGTTTCTTCCAGTTCCTTCACTCGATCCTGCAGCGTATCACTCGCCTGATGGATACGCTTGATCGACTCCAGTCGGCGACGTAGCTGAATCTGGTGTTCACGCACCTGCGATTCCATCGGCGACATGATGTTCTTTAACCAGTTGTCGGCATCGCGATTTGCCATCTTGTAGATGGCACGCACCTTGGCCACAGCCGAATCATAAAATTTCTGTGATACCACTTTCTGTTCGGTCATCATCAGCGAGATGCCGGACATAAACTGTTCGTGCTTCTTTTCCAGGCGCTTGATCTCACGCACGTAGCGGGTGACCGAAAAGCTGGACGGCTTGATGTTGCTCAGACCGTGCTCCTGCTGGAACTTGGCGTAGACGCCTTCCATCAATAATTTGATTTCGTTGGCCTGTTTTGCGACCTCTTCCATGGTGCCGCTCGCCTGGCCGAAGAAATTCTTCATGCAGGAACGAAGCCCGCCGGTCGTCATGCTGATTTCCATATCGCGCTTGGTCTGGGCGATGAGCTTGTCCAGATTCTTGATATTCAGCTGCGCGTACAGCACATTAGTCTGCTGTGAGAAAATGCTGCGAGTCGCCTGAAATCGCTGCAGGCTCTTTTCGAATACTTCCTTGTCAGCCCTGACTTTTTCCATCATGTGCTCGATAACATCCTTGTTCTTGCCGTTCAGGCTGGCAAGCTCGCTAATGTGTTCGTATACACCTTTCAGGCGCTGCATAATCGTCGTGCGTGTGGCCTTGATAATTTCGTCCATGTCATCGCGAATGTTGTTCCGCACGATGTCACGTTTTGCCGGTACCACTTCCTTGCCGAGCGCATCTTCCAGTTCCAGCAGGCGGCTGCGTTCCAGCACTTTCTTATCGCTCTTGACCTTGCCGTAGAGACCCTTCTGCGCCGAGACCGGGAAGATGTTACCTAGCGGGATCTTCAGGTGCTTGGCGGTATCCTTGATCTGGCGATCGATTTCCTTCTGAACTTCCTTTTCATCGCGCAACTCATCCCACAGGCCATCAATCTTGTTCAGTACCACCAGCCGCCCCTTCGACGAGCCGCTCTTTTCACTGCCAATATGATCGTGCCAGACATCAATATCGGATTTGGTCACGCCGGCGTCTGCCGCCAGGATAAACAGTACGGCGTGGGCGCCCGGCAACATGTTGAGGGTCAGCTCCGGCTCTGCGCCAAGTGCATTCAGGCCGGGGGTGTCGAGAATGACCAGGCCATTCTCCAGCAAGGGATGCGGGTAGTTGATGATGGCGTGGCGCCACATGGGCACTTCTACCTTGCCATCATCGGAAATATGCATGCCCTGTTCGTGTTCGTCAGAGGCTACATGGAATCCGAGCTCCTGGGCCTCCTTCTGCGTCACGATCTTGGTCTCGGCGATATGCTGCAGGGCTTCGGCCATTCGGTCAGCCGATTTGGCGTCAAGCTTTACTGTCTTCCACTCGTCTGCAAAACCGCGGTACTCGGCAATGGTGGTGCCGGTTTTTCGCGTTTCAATGGGCAATAATCGCAGCTGGGCTTCGGTCTTGCGCTCGTATAGCAGTTCGGTTGGGCACATGGTTGTGCGACCGGCAGCTGACGGCAGAATGCGCCGGCCAAGCCCGCCAAAGAAAATGGCGTTGATGAGTTCGGATTTACCCCGGGAGAACTCGGCGACAAAGGCAACATACAGTTTATCGTCGCGCAGGGTGTCGAGTATGTGGGACAGTGACTGATCGACCTGAATATCACTCAGATCCTGTTCCTTCAGCCATTTCTGGAATGCCAATACGTCACCATGGAGCGCCTGGCGCCAATCGCCGTACTCCTTGATGTGAGATTCAATATTGGTGGCTTCGTATGCAGTCATGGCTCAACTATGTAGCAGGCAACGATCAATCGGGCAAATTCGCTATTTTGATTAAGTATATATCATAACTTCCCGATTTCTTTAACTAAATTGCGCATTTCGACTAACGCTGACAGCGTCTGCAGAAGAAAACTGACCGATTGCCGCTAACAACCCGACGAACGGTCGAGCCGCACACCTTGCACGGCTGGCCGTCACGCCCGTACACCATTAGCGTTTGCTGGAAATAGCCCGGATCACCCTTGGCATCTGAGAAGTCCCTCAGCGTGGTGCCGCCCACCTGGATCGCTGCGACCAGTATCTCGCGGATAGCGCTAGCCAGACGGCCGTAGCGTGCCCGACTGATGCGCCCGGCAGCCCGGCGTGGATCGATGCCGGCGCGGAATAGCGCCTCATTGGCGTAGATATTACCCACACCGACGACGATATGGCTGTCCATGATGAAATCCCGCACCTGGCGCGTCCGTCCCCGGGATTTCCGAAACAGGTATTCACCACTGAATTTGCCATCTTCGGGCAAGGGCTCCGGTCCAAGCGAGGCCAACAGTTTGTGTAGCCCTGGATCGCCGGTGGCCCAGAGTACGGCCCCGAACCGGCGCGGATCCCGCAGACGCAGACACTGGCCGTCATCCAGCACGATATCTACGTGGTCGTGGGGGCCGGCCGGGGTGTCAGACGGGATTATGCGCAAACTACCGGACATGCCCAGGTGCAGGATCAGATGACCGTTTTCGGTCCTGACTAGTAAGTACTTACCCCGGCGGGCGACAGACTCGATTTTCTGGCCCGATAGCATCCTGGCCAGATCCGGCGGTACTGGCCAGCGAAGTTTGGGCTGGCGAACAACGGCAGTTTCGATACGCCTCCCCTCGAGTAACGGCGCAATGCCGCGGCGGGTGGTCTCGACTTCGGGTAGTTCGGGCATTGGGTTATGAATTGGCGGGGTGTAATGTTTGTTCCGGTACACTGTCGGCACCATGTTAGTGATTATCAAGGTTACGTTTTCACGGGGGCAATTGCCATGGAATTCATCAACCACACGATTGACTGGTGCAAGGGCGAGATTTTTGAAGGACGGATGATCCTGCTATTGGGTATCTTCGTACTCGCGGTGTCACTGGTCTACTGGAAATTCGGCAGCACGCCCCAGGCCATGGCCCTGTTACTGCTCGGGCTCACGGTTTACTGGATCGATCATTTCTGCGAACAGCGCGCCGAGGTTTATCATAGCCGGATCCTGAAAGCGTTGGGTTAGGTGGGCCACGCAATGAATCATCGGCTTAACAAGTACGTCCTTGCATTTTTCCTGTCGACACTGGTTGTTTTTTTCGGTTGCGCCTCGACCAAAGTGATTGATGAGGCCGAAGCGAAGGCGGGAACGGAGAAGGAGGTAGTCGTGTTGCTGCACGGCCTGGGTCGTAGCAACGCATCAATGTGGCTGTTGGCGTCCCGACTCGAATCCGCCGGGTTTCATGTTGAGCGGGTGGGTTACAACTCGCTCGACCAGACGCCGGAAGAGATCCTCAACGACATCGCGGGTCAAATTGGTCGCTGTTGCGCAGCACACAAGCGTTCAGTGCATTTCGTTGGGCACTCCCTTGGCGGTTTGATGGCCCGCGCCTATCTGCAGAACCATCGGGTTGAAAACCTGGGTCGTGTGGTTCTGATCGGTACACCCAATAACGGGTCGGAATTTGCAGATTATTTTCAGGATAGCTGGTTGATGGGCCTGGTTGGTCCGACGGCGAAAGTGTTGGGGACAGGTGAAAACAGTTTCCCGAAATCATTGGCGCCGCCTTACTATCCGGTCGGCGTCATCGCGGGTGTGCATGAATACGGCGCCAGTGAATCCGTCATACCAGGAAGAGACGACGGCCTGGTGTCGGTGGAGGCCACCAGGCTGGAAGGCATGACCGACTTTATAATCATTGAGACGGGTCACTCGATGATGCGCTACAACCAGCAAGTCGCATCGCAAACCATCGCATTTCTGAAAAACGGAAAATATGAAAGGACCGGGGCGACGGGAACGGACAAGGATGTCAGTAGAGAAAAGTGATCAATTCAGGTATCGGTTTCTTCGTTATGTATTAGCGAGAGTAGTCCAAGACCAGCAATAAGGGATCCGATTGCCATCCATTGCCAGAAGGCGTAGCTAAGCCAAAATGGTATTCCCATTTCCCTCCATTCGGTGTTGATCCAGCCTGTGCCGCGTTGTTCCAGATACAGCACCAGCTGGGTCACGCCAATCGCCAGTACGGAAATCGCAACCAGCACTGCCGGAAGCGCGTAGACTTTCCTGTGACGAATTGCAGGGAACAGCAGAACCAGTATCCCCATATACAGACCGAGGAAACTTGAGATTCCAAGTATCTCGTGACCCTTGGGAATCCATCGCGAGAGATCGGGAACAATGAGCCCCTCAATGCCGAGCAAAATGCCGCAGACCAGTCCGGTGCGCAGTGCGACAATCGCGAATCTGGATGCCGCAGAATTTGTGTTGCCAAAATCTTTCACAAGGGCAGACGTGTATGGCAGTAGTAGCGCCATGGAGAGTCCGAACGCGCTCGCATACCAGATATAGCCGGCGGGATTGTCTCTTCGCGATGCAAGCGCGGAAGCGACTATATAGAACCAGTCAAATCCTCCCGGGAATTGCAAGGCAGAGACGACGACTCCGAGACTCAGTATCGTTATTGAGGCCAGATACCACCAGAACGAAGTCTTGATAGCTAACCGCATATTCGACTTACTTGTCGAAAGTAAACAGACGGCTACTGAGGTCCTGCGGGAAGTGATACTGCAGGCCTTCGTCGGGACGATATAGCACCAGATCCGGAGCTTGAGAAAGAATGCCAATTCGCAATGTTGATTCCTTGCCACCTTCTTCTAGCGGCGCGAACCACAAGGTTACCCAGTTCTGGATAGACGATTTTTCGTAGGGCTTTACGTACAGGGCCTGCGCATGCTGCCAGTCATCGGCCAGCTGCTTGATGCGATCTGCGGTAAGTGTCGGTTGGGCGGGCGACACCTGCCAGCTACCGTCAACAATCCGCAGTGACAGATTCGGCAGCGCCAGTCTGACCGGCTTGCGCCCGGGATCGATCAATTGCCGGCTAAGAAAATCCGTGTAGTTCCGTGATACCGCCTGAAAATAACGATGGTCGATCATATGTACCTGCATATCCAGCAACACATATTGCTGGTTGTTGACAGGATTGGTGTCACCGAATGCCAGGATGTGGTCGTCGAATCGCACTCGCCCCCTTGGCGAGGCAAGCCCGTATCGATCGAGATTGTTGCTCGCATCTTCCGGCAGGCGTTGTTCGCTCTGTGCCCGCATGACGCGCAATGCGCCCGACGCCATGAACGGATTGGCGCGTCCGCTGCGCGGCTTTGCAACAACCCAGTTGTCAGCACCATTCCGTTCAAGAACGATAGTCGGCGCCTTGTTTCGTTCGATGGTGATGCGACTGATCTCGTCGTCTCGAATGGTGCTGATGCGTTCCTTCTTAGCAGGCTTTTCGATCCCGGGCTGGACCAGCAAGAGAATAGCAAGCATTGCGATCGCAACAAAAAGAATGACATTGACCAGCCAGCGTTTGCTCATCATAGCTGGCTTAACGCTTGCGCCGACGTAGCCAGATGCCAATACCGGCGGCAGTGAGCGAGAGTGGAATAATGAAGACAAACAGCACCACCAAAATAGTGCGCGCCGTGTTGGAAAGTTGCAACACCTGATCGCTTACGGTACGAACCGGAACGTTTACATAGGCATCGTCGTGACTGAGCCAGTTGGTAATGCTCATGGCCAGATCCAGATTGCCACCGTTGCGCATGATAAAAGCGTTGGAGGCGAAATCGCCGTCACATACAACGGCCACGCGCTGCTCCTTGTCCTTGATCGTTCTGGACACTGCTACGGCAAGATTCAGAGGGCCGGGAAGGTCCTTGCCCTTGTCGAAACGAATGCCGCGATTTAGTGGGCCGGTTTCGGCCCACGAAGCAGTGCGCGTATCAATCAGAACCTGGTGCTGCCAGTCGTCCTCGCCGTCGAGATTCGCTGGTTTGCTTTCTGCCGGGGCATCACCTTCCGGGATGGTAATGCCACAGGCGCCGGGGAACACGGTATTGTCGCGAAAGTTGGCGACAGCAGGGTGCGTGCCATATTCCGCGATTACTAGCGCGGTTGCACTGCCGGTGATCTGTTGTGACACCTGGTCAACGATGGTGCCCGCCTCAAATTCGATCCCGAGTTGCTCGGCCAGCGCGTCGAGCCCCTGAAGCGGTCCCGGGTCCATCAACCACAACAGGTTGCCCCCGTCCTCCAGATACCGTTGTATTTTTTTCACCTCGCCTGCGAGCAAGGGTAGTTGCGGCCCGGCAATGACCAGCACACTGGTGTTCTGGGGAACTTGTGGTATTTCTGCCAGCGACAGGCCGCGCGTGCGGAATCCGCGTCGGCGTAACTGCTCCGCCCATTTGGACAAATCGAAATTGGCTTCACGATCAGGCTGGCGTTCGCCATGCCCCGTAAGGAAGACCAGCCAGCGCTCGCCACGGTGGCCGAGACGAGTGATCGCATTGGTCATGGCCTCTTCGTTTAGTTCGCCAAGGATTTCCTTGGCGCCTTCGTATTCAAGCAAGAGTTGGTTGTAGTAGCGAATACCGGCTTCACGCAGCTTTTGCGGCTCTGTGTTCGGGTCGACATAGGTCAACACGATATCTTTTTTGTAGCGCTGATAGGATTGCACCAGTTGGTCTACGTTGGCGCGAAGCTCGGGATTGTCGCCGGTAAACGCGGAAATTTTCAGCGGTTTGTCGAGACGCTGCACCAACTCGATGCTGGCATCAGACAGGGAGTTGCGACCGCTACGCGTCAGGTCAAACTCCATGCGGTAGACATTGCTTAGCCAGAGAACAAGGCCGGCTACCAAAAACCCCAGCAGGACGAAGCTGGCACCGGCAAGACGTAAATTGAAAAGGGATTTTGCCGAAACCTTCACCCTAGCCACCCAACCGATCAGCTTCCAGACGACGAACACTGAAAGCCAGAAACAGGACGATGATAACCACGTAATAAACGACATCGGCGCTGCTGAATACGCCCTTTAGAAAGTTCTCGTAATGGCTGGCGATGGAAAGATACGAAATCGCATTTTCGCCGAACCAGTAGGCCGGAAGCTTCAGGAGCCAGAGCAGGAACAGCGCGCCAAACGCCAGGATTGCAGCGAGCGCCGGTACTTGCGTCAGTGTCGACATAAAAAGCCCAATGGCGGTAAAGCTGCCGAGCAACAGCACCATGCCGACCACATTGGCAAACAGCAGTCCGATATCGACAGAGGTGCCGAGCATCATTGATAGCGGCATTAGCGTTAGCGTTACCACCATGATCATGAGGTAGGCCACCACGCCGAGGTACTTGCCGAGCACGATCTCGGTCATGGAGACGGGTGCGCTGAATAGCAACGGCAGGCTCTGGTTGCGCCTCTCTTCACTGAAAATGCGCATGGTAATCATCGGGACAATAAAGAACAGCAATACCATTGCCAGCTCGTATAACCCGGGCACGATGGTTGCCGTGGCGCCGTCCGGCAGCGGGCTCTGGACGTAAGCAGCGATGGAGATATCGAACACAATACCAAACACAAGTGCCATTACCGCCAGTATGATCCACGCCAGGGGCGAGAGGAAAAGGCTGCGCAATTCACGTCCGGCGATGGTGAAGATCATGCTGCTTCCTCGTCGTCGGCTTTATCTTCAGTGGTCAGGTGGAGGAAGATTTCCTCGAGAGAAACCCGCCCGGGGCGTAACTCGTACAGACCCCAATTATTCTCCGCCGACCGACGTACGATTTCATCGACCGGGTCCTGTTCCGATTCATGAAACAGACGCAAGCGACCTTCATTCTGTGGCTCCACCTTCCTGATTCCGGCGATGCTCTCCAGCTCTGCTATCGGGACATCTTTACGGAAGGCGACGGTCAGGGACGCCGACTGCAGGTGATGCTCAAGCCCGTCAATGCTGTCGTGCAATACCAGCTGTCCGTCGTTGATAATTTGTACCCGGTCACAGGTGGCCTGCACTTCCGGCAGAATGTGCGTGGAAAGAATAACGCTGTGTTCCCTGCCGAGCTCACGAATGAGCAGACGAATTTCACGGATCTGGATCGGATCAAGGCCCACGGTGGGTTCGTCAAGGATCACGACCGGCGGCATGTGGATAATCGCCTGGGCAATACCTACCCGCTGCTGATAACCCTTGGACAGATTGGCAATCAGGCGATCAGCGACCTTGGTGAGGCCGCATTTTTCCTTGGCTGCCTCGCGCGCTGCCAGTCGCTGATCACGCGGAATACGGTTTAGCGCTGCACAAAAATCCAGATATTCGTTTACTGTGAATTCACGATAGAGCGGCGGTTGTTCCGGCAGATAACCGATTGCGCTCTTGGCGGCGCGGGGATCATCGAGAAGGTCGTGGCCGGCGATGGCGATGGATCCCGCACTAGGTGCCAGGTTTCCGGTAAGCATTCTCATGGTGGTGGTCTTGCCTGCACCGTTGGGACCTAGGAAGCCGAGCACCTCGCCTTTGTTAACGGTGAAGCTGACTTTGTTTACCGCGCAATGGTCACCAAAATAGCGTGAGAGCTCCTGAACATCGATCAGTACGGTATCAGTCATTAGAGGTTGGCCATGGTGACACTGGGTTCAGATTAAAAGGACACACCCGGACTTTGTCAAATACACCGGTTGTGCAAGGGTAACGTGTTGTCTGATGTTACGATAGCCGTACCCGAATTGGGGCTGAGCGGGTGGACACACTGCAGCCGCTAACTCTAACATGCACGCGCGATAAGTCAGATTACTATTCACTTATGTCTTTCAAGGTCCAGATACAGAATACCGGTCACGAGTTCGAGGCCGAGGTTTCCGAGAAAATTCTCGATGCGGCGCAGCGTGCCGGCTACACGCTTTCGTACAATTGCCGTAACGGCTCCTGTGGGACCTGCAAGGGCAGGGTGATATCCGGCAAGGTCGAGTACGGCGACGTCGATGCCTCGACGCTGACCGAGGTCGACAAGGCCGAGGGCATGGCATTGTTTTGTCAGGCAACCGCGCTGGAAGATCTGGTCATCGAGGCAGAAGAAATCGATGCCGTCCAGGATATCCCGATTCGAATTGTGCCATGCCGGGTTGCACGGCTGGAACACCTTGCGCATGACGTCATGGGGCTGTGGTTGTCACTGCCAAAAAACCAGCGCCTGCAATTTCTCGCGGGGCAATACATAGACATTCTGCTAAAGGACGGCCGCCGCCGCAGTTTCTCGCTCGCCAACGCGCCACACAATGATGAGTTTCTGGAGTTGCAGATACGTCACGTGCCCGGCGGCTATTTCACTGATCATGTCTTCGGCAAATTAAAAGAGAAAGACCTGCTGCGTTTCCGTGGTCCACTGGGCACATTCTTTATTCGTGAAGATTCCGACCGGCCTATCATAATGGTGGCAGGCGGCACCGGTTTTGCACCAATCAAGTCTATGCTGGAGTACCTGTTCTACCATGAGATTACGCGTCCCGTGCATCTGTACTGGGGCGTTCGTTCAAAGCGCGATCTGTATCACCTGGCGTTGCTCGAAGACTGGGCGCGTGAGCACGAGCAATTTCGCTTTACTGCTGTGTTGTCCGAGCCACAGGAAGAAGATAACTGGAGCGGGCGTACGGGCTGGGTGCATGACGCTGTGTTGCGGGATTTGCCGGATTTAAGTGGCTACGAGGTATACGCCAGCGGACCACCGGTGATGATTGATGCGGTCAAGCGTTCATTTTTTGAAAAGGGGCTGGAGAAGAGGTCTCTCTTTTCTGATTCCTTTGAATATGCGGCCGAGTCGGAATCCAGAGCCTGATACGCGACCATCCGGCTACGCCAGCTAGATCTGCTCGATTTCCATGCCCTTGCGATAACTGGCCATCGCATCTTCCGCGTTGCCCACGCGTTCGTACGCCCGACCCAGTTCCCGGTAGGCGGCGCGATTCGGTTTCAGGCTGATCGAGCGCTGCAGATAATCCAGCGCCTGTTCGGTAGCGCCGTTTTCCAGTGCCAGGCTGCCCAGTGCGAGGAACAGGGCAGGGCTGTCGGAATGGGTAGTGCGCCAGCTCTTGGCGGTTTCGAGCTGTCGGCCAATCTGGGTGGCATGCGCGCGACCGTACAGGGCAACCAGGTTTTCATGCCATTCGCGACCAATCGCTGTACGCAATATGGACTCCGCCTCGTTGCCTTCACCCTGCTCGATCAGCTTGCCGGCATAGGTCGCAATCAGTTCGGCATTCTGGTGCAGATGCTTGGGCATGGAGTTCCAGGCCTGGCGCAACACATCCAGTGAACCCGATGGCAAGGACAGATTCAATAGCTCACGATGCACCGTGAGCTCCACGTCTTTCAACCGGTCGTCACTCATCACCCTGTGTCGACGCAGGTCGGGCAACAGCATTGCCAGCCCGGTCCAGTCGCGTAAATCGAGATAGGTCTCCATTAACAACTGCAGCACATACTTGTGGTCGGGCGCGCGATTATGCAATGCGGTCAATGTCGCCAGCGCCTGTTCTTTCTGATGCGCCAGGTATTGCAGCAGCCCCTGTGTCATGCTGATGGCAAGAGAATCTTCCGGAGACGCCTTGTGGGCTTGTGCCAGGTATTCGTCACGCCTGGTCTTGTTGCCTTGACCCTGACAGGCGAGCGCGAGCGCGAGGTAGTTGATGTAGGGCGCCTCGCTGAACTTGAGACCTTCGAGAAGATCGGCCTCGGCCTTGTCCCATTCACCGGACGCAAGATGCGTCAGCCCTTCGACCATTGCTGTGCGCGATTTCACGCCCAGCCGACGTTCGCGCCAGAGGCTGACGCCGCGCGGCAGGCGCAGCGCACGGGTCAGTATCCGTCCGCCGACATAGGCGGCGACAAATGCTGCCACCATAAATACGCTGAACAGTGTCAACGGCAATTCAATGCTCCAGGGCGGGCGCACGACGAGAACATAGCCCGGGTCCTCTACAGCAAGCATGGTGACAGTGACCGCGACCAGCAAAACCGCCAGTACGTAGATGACCAGCCTCATAGACCTGCCTTCTTGCGTGAGACCGCGCGCAGCGCATTCAGCGACGCGCTGATCTTTGGCTTGCCGCTGGCGAGGTTGGTACCGCTTAACGCGTCGATCTCACCGATCATTTGCGACACCGCCTGAGAGCGTGTATCGAAATACTCCAGAGCCCACTGCTTTGCCAGCTTGAGATTGTTGTTATAGGTCTGGTGGTCGGCGCGCAGCGCTGCCTGTTGCGCGCCCAGTATCATGAGGCGCAGGTTCTCTCTGAGATAGTATTGTTGTTCCGGCGGCAGTAACGGTTTGTAGGATTCGACATTGGTGCGAATTGACATGACACTCATGATGTCCGACCACAGCTCGGCAAAGAAGCCGGGTTTTTGCTGGCGCTCAGGCACGCGCGTCGCATTTTCCTCTTTCGTTTTTTCGTCTTTCGCTTTTTCCCCTTTAGGCGGTGGCGTCGACTTAATGGTTTGCTGGAACTCGAGCGACAACGGTAGCGACGACACCTGGTCGGACAGATTGCTCAGGCGTAAGGCAATGCCGGTAATATCGGCGCGTTCGGCAGCCTTCAGTGACTGGATCTCTTTTGCCAGAATCTTGCGCACCGGTGTCAGGTCAGGGTCGGCGAGATCACGCAGGCGTTGATCGGCAATCTCCAGTGCCATGGCAGCGGTATCAAGATCGCCAGCGAGCTGTAGCCTCTGGTTGGCGATAATCATCAGCTGTTCGGTTTCCGCCATGACCCAGTCGACGCGAGACTTGCCCAGGTGTTGCGACGTCTGGCGCATCGCCTCGGTCAGTGTTTTTTGATCTTCCTTTAGGCGATTGATGTCGTACTTGCTGGTATTGCCCAGCTCTTTCAGTTTTTCGACGTCAGTTCGCAATTGACGTGTGCTGCCAGGGACATCACTGGTCAGCAGGTCCTGCTGCTTGTAGAGCAATTCGTAGCCGAGATAGGCGCTGGCGCCGAGCGCCGCGAGAGATATGAGCAGGCTAAACCGCGCGCTGAAGCTGCCACGTGGCCGCTCTCGCTTCTGTTCGATTTTATCCTGGGGTGGGTTTTTCTCTTCTGGACTCATGGGCGGCTTCTTCTGGCGAAAGATCAATTGATTATAGGGATTTTTGTTGCTGGCGCCATGTTTCAATCGCCGCAACAACGGCGCCATCACTCGCCTCCTGTGCGATCACAATCTCACCGGCAAGGCCCAGCTGTTGGCATGCCTGTGCAATTCGCCGGCTGATGACCACAATGGTGGCTGCCCGCAATAATGCTTTTCCGTCAGCGCTGAGCATCTGATTCAGATTCTGAATGCCCTCGGCACTGGTTGCGGTCACGACATCAATCTCGCCGGCCGCCCATCGCTGCTCGATAGCGGTTGGATCAGCTTTCGGCCGGGCGCGACGGTAGCAGTCTGCATAGCTAACGCTGGCGCCACGCGCCGTCAGGCTGTCACCCAACAACTCGCGCCCACCCTCACCGCGGAATATCACGATTCGCTGATCGGGAATGGTGTGGAGTGCCGGGTGCGCCAGCAGCGACTCGCTGCGGAAATCTTCTGCCGGCACGATGTCGGCCGGGCGCCCGTGCGCAGCGAGCGCGTCTGCAGTTGCCCGACCCACCGCTGCCAGTTTCACGCCAACCGGTAATTCGGCATGTTGTGCCGCAATCGCTTCAAAACCAAAGGTCACGGCATTGGCGCTGATAAAAATGGCGAGGTCAAATTGCTCAAGGTTTGACACGATCTGGTGCAGCGCGTCGCTGACCACGGGCTGGATTTCAACGGTTGGAAAAAGAAACGAGTGGCCGCCGGCGGCCTCGATCAGCGACATCAGCCGGTCGGCTTGATGGGCAGGTCGCGTGACCAGCACGCCTGTATTAGTGAGCGTGCTGGTCATCGATTCAGGCGTTTCCGTAGACCTTGTTCAGGATTTTGTCTGCACCGCGGGAAAGTAGATCTTCTCCCAGCCTTCTGCCCAGCGTCTCGGCGTCGGTGCGCGGGCCGCGAATTTCGCCAAAGATGACTTGGCTGCCATCGGGATCGCCGACCAGCCCGCGCAAAAACAGCTCATCACCATCCAGGATGGCGTAGCCCGCGATCGGCACCTGGCAACCGCCTTCCAGTGCCGCGTTCATGGCGCGTTCCGCCCGGGTACAGGTTTCGGTGTCGACATGGTTAAGTGGCGCCAACAGCTGGTTGATTTCCGGATCGTCCGCGCGACATTCGATGCAGACTGCACCCTGGCCAACGGCGGGCAGGCTCATCTCCGGTTCCAGTGCCGCGGTAATGCGGTCGTTAAAACCAAGGCGTTTGAGGCCGGCGCAGGCAAGAATGATGGCGTCGTACTCGCCGGCGTCGAGCTTGGCCAGGCGGGTGTTCACGTTGCCGCGTAACCCGATGATTTCGAGTTGCGGGTAACGGCTACGCAACTGGGCCTCGCGCCGCAGGCTCGAGGTGCCCACGCGACTTCCGGCCGGCATTTCGCCCAGGCTCCTGAACGTGTTGCTGACAAAGGCGTCGCGCGGGTCCTCACGTTCACAGGTTACCGCCAGGTGCAGTCCTTCCGGCAGGTCCACGGTCATGTCTTTCAGCGAATGCACGGCGATGTCAGCGCTGCCATCGAAAAGTCGCTGCTCGAGCTCCTTGATAAACAGGCCCTTGCCACCCACCTTTGCCAGACTGGTGTCGAGGATTTTGTCACCCTGGGTGGACATTTTGACCAGCTCGACCTCGAGGTCGGGGTGTTCGGCGAGCAGCCGGTCGCGAACGTATTCTGCTTGCCACAAGGCCAATTGGCTCTTGCGGGTACCTATTTTTAGTTGTTTCAAAGCGGAAACCTGAACTAGTTGGGGGTTTTGGCCTCTAAACAGCGAGGGTCATTTTGGCTATTATATCGGCGATTTCGCCCAGCCGGGAGCTGACTCCCGGGTTTATTTTGCCTCACAGGTGAAGATTAGAGAAATGTTACGGACTATTTATCGAACCGGATTGGTATTCATGCTGATGCTGGCGGCTGTGCCGGCCACTGCTGGGGGCTTGCCGCTGGTATCAAATCTGCAGCAAGACGGTCGGGAATCAGATCAGAGCGGGAAACCGATCATGGTGTTTTACATGTCGAACAGTTGCCCCTACTGCGAAGAGGTGCGCGAACTCTATCTGGAGCCGATGTATCGCGAGGGCGAATTTCGCGACAGCCTGATTATGCGCATGGTCGATATTGATGGCGGCGACAGCATGCGCGATTTCAGCGGCAAGCGAACTGATCACATCAGCTTTGCCAGCGCGCAAGGAACCAGTTTCACGCCAGTAATAAAATTTTATGATTCGACCGGCAAGGAACTCGTGCCGGAGATGCTCGGTTACCTGCCTGACTTCTATCTGGGTTTTCTCGAGGGTTCAATCAGGAGCTCAATCGACAAGCTGCGCCAGCGTAAAACCGCGCTGGCACCCGCAACCGGGCCCGCGTCCTAGGCAGCAGGTCTGCGGTTTCGTACCCAGCGTCGTACTGCTGCAGTGTGACGTCGACTGACATCGAGTTTGTTGTCGGTGCCTTCCAGGTTGACCTGCCATGAACCGGCAGGACTCTTCTCTACCCCGGTAATAAATTTGGTTGCCACCAGCGCATTGCGATGAATGCGCAGAAACTGCTCACCAAATTCCTTTTCCAGGTTCACCAGCGAGTCCTCGATCAGGAATTCGTCATCGGCAGTCTTGATCACCACGTATTTGCTATCGGCCAGAAAGTAAATGACCTCCGGTACCGGCACCAGGCGGATGTTGCCGCGCATGTGCACACTAATGTGTGTCCGTGCATTGGGCTCATCGCGCGACTGATTCACTTCCTGCAACTGCTTGGCAGTCAATTTCTTTGCCTTGACCAGGGCGTTGGCCAGCCGGTCCTTGCGAATCGGTTTTAGCAGATAGTCCACGGCATTTACTTCGAATGCGTCCAGCGCGTGCTGGTCATACGCAGTGGTGAAAATCACGCTGGGCGGGCTCTCCATACCCATCAGGTGCATTGCTGCCTCCAGACCATCCATGCCCGGCATGCGAATATCCATCAACAGCAGGTCCGGATTCAGTTCACCGGTTTTCTCAATGGCCTCACTGCCATTCATGGCTTCACCGACGACGTTGTAGCCGCCAATATCACTTAACAATTCCCTAAGCCGCTCACGAGCGAGCTTCTCATCATCAACTATTAACACCCTCATGGTGTTCCTCCGCGAATCGGTAGTACTACGGTGACGACAAATTTACCATCGTCATCCTGTTTGGCGAGCTTAGCGTCTTCTCCGTAATGAGTCTGCAAACGCCGACGAATGTCATCAAGCGCCTGACCTTCGGGCACTTCATTGCGACCCAGCTTGCGTTTGCGTGGCATTGGATTGCTGATCTCGATATAAATCGATTCATCCTGCTCCCACAAGCGCACATCAATAACGCCGCCCTCGGGACTGGGTTCGACACCGAACCGGATCGCATTTTCCAGCAATGGCTGCAAGGTAAGTACCGGCATGATGGCCTTGCGTGGAAACTTGCCAATGTTCCAGTTTACGGCGAGCCGGTTGTCCAGACGTAGTTGTTCCAGTGCGATGTACTTTTGTGCAACTTCAACTTCCTTGTGCACCGGTACCAGGTTCTCGCTTTCAGTCAGCATCATGCGGAACAGATCGGCCATGTCCTCGATCGCGTGCTCCGCCTTTGACGGTGCGCTGCGGGTCAGGCTGGCAATGATGTTGAGACTGTTGAACACAAAGTGCGGACGAATGCGCGATTTCAGTGCCTGCATCTTGGCACGCTCCTCGGAGGCGGTGCGCTGCTGCAGCTCGTGCACACCCAGCAAGTAACGCAGCGCCAGGGCATTGACGACAATACTGATAGAGAAATTCTGAACGTGGAAATAGCTGTACCAGCTCGGCCGCGGACTCGGAATCTGATCCACGACCCATAGCAACCAGACTGCCGCTTCCGAGATCAATGCGGTGATCAGCAGTAACAGGGCATAGGTTGCCCCCAGGGCGTAGAGCTTGGGAAGTCGGGAGAGGAAACGACGCAGGCCGCAGACGGCACCGGCACTGCTAAGCGCGATCCACTGGATAAACAGGGAGATAAGCAGCAGGTCCTCAAAGATATTGAGCGAGATACGCCGGGTGACGAGAGTGATAACCAGTGCCAGTAGCTGGGCAATGATGACGACACTGATCAGCATATCGCCACGACAGAAGTTCGGCAGAAAACCGGCGTTATCCTGCGCTGCCTCGGTCACTACCCATTGTGGGCGTTTCAGTCCGGAAACAACTCGCATCCACGCGTGACTGACTTTTTGTGCGACGGTTGACATTACTGTTGCTCGACGATTGGCATCTTGAGTTTCACGTGGTAATTCCCGCCTTCCTGGAATGATTGCATGCTGGCGTTATTGCCAAACTGTGTCTGTAGCCGTTGGCGAATGTTGTCCTGTGCAATCTTGTTGCCTTTGCTGTGAGAGGCACCGGGGTTCTCCGGCAACGGATTACTAATCATAGCATTGAGCATCTTGCCTTCGGTCCACAGGTCGATCGTGACGGTGCCGCCCGCAAATCGCGGCTCAATGCCGTGGTAGATGGCGTTCTCCAGCAACGGTTGCAGGATCAGCGCCGGTATCAGCGCTGAGCGAGGAACGTTGCTTACGTTCCATTTAATCTTGAGCCGATCACCGAGGCGTATCTTTTCCACTTCCAGATACTGGCGGGAAATTTCGCGCTCTGCAGATATAGGCACCAGTTTACGTGCATCGGCCAGTAGCACACGGAACAGGTCGGCAATATCATGTAGTACCGCCTCCGCCTTTTCGGGATCGCTTCGGGTCAGGCTCGCAACACTGTTCAGGCTGTTGAACAAAAAGTGCGGACGAATGCGCGACTGCAATGCCTGCATTTGCGCATCCTGCTTGGTCTTTTCATCCGATCGAAGCCGGTACGATAGATACAGATACCGCAGCGCCGGAATGCTCACGATGCCAACGATAATCAGGCTGCGGGTCACCAGCGAATTGCGCCATTGTGGCCAGCGCTCGTCCACCAGCCCGAGATCGTAGAGCGCGAAAATAATAAACTCGGGCCCGACGACTGCCACCAGCAGCAGAAGCATAAATGCAACTGCGACACCGCCAAACGCAGACATACGTTTCAGCAGTGGCGACGCCAGCGTAAGAACAACAATGGTGCAGAACGAGATAGTCAGTGCGAACGCCGACAGGAGGTTGAAGTCGGTCCATGCCTGTTCATTGAATACGGGATTGCGGCCCACGGTAATAATTATCGCGATCAACTCCGCCAGGAAAATGATACGAATCGCAGTGCCGAAAGAGGCAAAGTTGGGTAGCGATGGTTGGGAGTCTGTCGATTTGGCCATTGTTACGTGTGCTGATAGCGTGAAATAGTTGGAATCTTGTCCGGAGAGGATTGCCTGTCCCCTCATGAATAACCTGAATTCGCTCCGGGGTGAGAGAGGATTTAACCGTATTCGGTCCGGCGTTAGCAACTCGACCCCGGTATGATGTCATTATTCTGTTTTCGGCGCCCGACTATTCGTTATCCTGCCCATCAAAAAAAACCCTCCGCAAATTGCGGAGGGTTTAAAATCCGGCTCGGTATTCGGGGTGGGGGTGCACTCAAAAGGAGAGTTCCGAGCCGGACCAATCCAGCTATTAGCTAGCTGTATTGATAAAATAGCCCTGTTCCCGGGCGGCGACAATCCGAGCCCGATAATCGAGTGTCGGCCACGGACAGGCGGGCAAAAGTGCCGTAAACTTTCACTGTACGAGTATTCTTAGGGCGTTTCCCTCGTGTAACGCGCGTGTCAGAATTCATAAAAAACCTAGACCAGAAATAACAATGGAAAATAAAAAACCCTGGGGCGGGCGGTTTGAAGCGCCCACTGACAGTTTCGTCGAATCTTTCACTTCATCTGTGGGATTTGATCAGCGGCTCTATCACTACGATATTCAGGGCTCGATGGCACACGCACGCATGTTGGCTCACGTCGGTGTGTTAACGAGCGACGAATGCAAGGCAATTGTTGACGGACTGGAAGAGATCGAATCAGAAATCGAGTCGGGGCAGTTCGCCTGGAGCGTATCGCTCGAAGACGTGCACATGAATATCGAGGCGCGGCTGACGGATCGCATTGGCGAGGTGGGCAAGAAACTCCACACCGGTCGTTCACGCAATGATCAGGTGGCAACCGATATCCGTCTGTACCTGCGCGACGGCATTGATGATGTTTGCGCACGCTTGCGTGCCTTGCAGTCAGTCATTGTCGATGTGGCTGACCGGGAAGCCGAGACGATACTGCCGGGCTTCACTCACCTGCAGCCAGCACAACCGATAACGTTCGGTCACCACATGCTGGCCTGGTTCGAGATGCTGGCGCGTGACTACGCGCGTATGCAGGATTGTCGCAAGCGCGTAAATATCATGCCACTGGGAGCGGCAGCGTTGGCCGGCACCAGTTTCCCGATCGATCGTGAGTTCACCGCGAAAGAGCTCGGTTTCGACATGCCTGCCGCGAATTCGCTCGATGCGGTTTCAGACCGTGACTTTGCAATCGAGTTTGTTTCCAGCGCTTCATTGATCATGATGCACTTGTCCCGGTTTTCCGAGGAGCTGATTCTGTGGTCGACCGCCCAGTTCAATTTCATTGAGCTCGGCGATAGTTTCTGCACCGGCTCCAGCATCATGCCGCAAAAGAAAAATCCGGATGTACCGGAACTTGTTCGCGGCAAGACCGGGCGGGTCAACGGCCACCTGGTAAGCCTGTTGACGCTAATGAAGGGTCAGCCGCTCGCCTATAACAAGGACAATCAGGAGGACAAGGAGCCGTTGTTCGATACGCTCGATACGGTGCTGGATAGCCTGAGAGTCTATGCTGATATGCTGGCGAGTATGGAAGTAAAGCGCGACAACATGCGCGATGCCGCCATCAAGGGCTATACCACGGCAACCGACCTGGCCGATGCGCTGGTCCGCAAGGGCGTCGCGTTCCGCGATGCCCACGAGATTGTCGGCAAGGCAGTGCGCTACGCAATCGATCAGGGCAAGGATCTCGGCGAGCTTGAGGTGAAGATGTTGCAGCAGTTTAGTGATGTCATCGACAAGCAGGTGCTGGACGTGCTGAAACTGGAAGGCTCGGTAAGTGCACGCGAGCATCTTGGCGGCACCGCGCCGGCGCAAGTCCGGCGCGCGGTCGAGAAGGCTCGGCAGTCACTCAAGGCTGATTAGTCCAGCGTGAACGACATTTCTGCTTTCAGTCAGCGTCTGCGCGAATTTGCGCAGGCGCGCGACTGGGAGCAGTTTCATTCCCCGAAAAATCTGGCCATGGCGCTCATAGTCGAAGCGGCCGAACTGGTTGAGCATTTCCAGTGGATGAAAGAAGACCAGACCTATGAGCTGAGTGACGGCCAGCGGGAAGAAGTCGCGCTGGAAATGGCAGACATCTTTATCTATCTGTTGCGTATCGCCGAGCGCCTTGATATCGATCTGGCCGACGCGACCAACCGGAAAATCATCATCAACGATAAACGCTATCCGGTCGAGAAGTCGAAGGGGCAGGCCGGGAGGCCGAAATAAGCCCAGACCAAACAAACTTTTTTTGAAAAGATCAGTATTTCCTGTCAACCGATCCCTCCCCGCCGCGTTATTACTCCCACATTCATTGAAAACACGGGAGCAAGACATGAACAAAAAAGCGTTGAATACCCTAATCCTGGTCGCCACGTTGACCGCCGGGCCTGTCCTGGCGGACGAATCCGGCCTCGGCCAGGCGGTAGAGGACCGCTTCGATCGCACTGGCGACCGGGTAGATAATCGACTGGACCGGAAAGGGGATCGCATCGACAACCGACTGGACCGCAAAGGCGATCGCATCGAAAATCGATTCGACAACCGTGCCGACCGTGCCCGCGACGCCGGCAAGGACGGTCTGGCGAATCGTCTTGAGCATAAAGGCGACCGCATTGATCGGCGACTGGACCATAAGGGCGATCGCATTG
>Ga0209536_100003787_pt1 | contig 24117 bp, 18 predicted proteins | sample DeeMarSeWOR28_12_FD_187461 | JGI IMG/M metagenome (GOLD analysis project Ga0209536, IMG submission 187461) | Marine sediment microbial communities from White Oak River estuary, North Carolina - WOR-2-8_12 (SPAdes) (version 2) | ecosystem: Environmental > Aquatic > Marine > Intertidal zone >...
ACGCTGCCCTGCGTCGTGTGTCCTCCACTCATTCCTATAGTGCCGTCATTCTGGATTTAGGCCTTCCGGACATCGATGGACTGACGGTCCTTCAACGGCTTCATGCACAAGACGAAACCCTTCCGGTGATCATACTCACCGCGCATGGCGACCAAAAGGAAAAAATCGCCACGCTTCAACATCACGCGTTTGCCCACCTGATGAAACCGTACGACAAGCAAGAGATTATCCAGATAGTGCACCGCGCGGTGGCAGCTAAAAATCTGACTCTAAAGGCCGCTGAAGCGGAACAGGCACTCACTTTGAGTGAGGCCCAGCGCCAGCTTGAACAGCAACGCACGCAAACGCTTCTTTCGGAAAGTGAATATCGTCTCCGACTGGCCTTGAAGGGCGGCAATATGGGGATTTGGGACTGGCATATCCCAACTAATCACATTATCTGGTCCGATGAAGTTGCCAGGCTTTTCGGGTTAGCTCCAGGGGCGTTGGGTGGGACATATAGCGCGTATGTAAATTGTATTCATCCTGAGGATCGGTCGATGATGGAGAAGGCCGTTCGGAGAACTCTGGAGAATGAAGCGCCTTTCGAAATCGAACATCGAGTCATGTGGCCCACCGGAGAGGTCCGGTGGTTAGCCTGCAAGGGACAGGTTGTCAAAGATCGGCAAGGTTATCCCCAACGAATGCTCGGCACCGTTCAGGATATCACCCCCCGAAAACAAACCGAGATTAAATTGTGTGACAGTCAAATGTTCTTGACCTCCATTGTGGAAAATCTTCCGCATATGATTTTTGTCAAGGATGCCAAGGATCTCCGATTTCTCCTCTTCAATAAAGCCGGCGAGGACCTCCTCGGCTATCCCCGAGATACTATGATCGGCAAAACGGATTACGACTTTTTTCCCACACCCGAGGCGGATTTCTTCACTAGTAACGATCGAGAAGTCTTGTCAGGTAAAAAACTCCTGGATATTCCGGAAGAAATCATTCAAACCCACACTCTCGGGACGAGATCCCTCCATACCAAAAAAATCCCCCTCCTGGATGCCCACGGGGATCCTCTCTACCTCCTGGGAATCTCCGAAGACATTACCGAACGCAAGAAGGCAGAATTGGAACGGGACGAACGAGAGTTACTCTTGAGGCTGATGCTTGAGACAGGGGCCGGTTGTGTCAAACGGGTTGCCGCCGATGGGACAGTGTTACACATGAACTCTGCCGGCTTGAAGTTCATTGAAGCGGAAGAGACCGCAGATGCGGTTGGGCGTTCCGTGTTTGACCTGGTGGTGCCGGAGCACCGAGCTGCTTTCACACGGATGCATCAGGAAGTGATTCAGGGCAGGGAACGGACGCTTCAATTTCAAGTCCAGGGTTTCAAAGGGGTCCGGCGGTGGCTGGAGACGTATGCGGTGCCGTTCAGAAATCCCCTGAGGAACGAAGTGGAGCATTTGGCCATCTCCCACGATATTACGGAACGTAAGGAGGCAGAGGACGTAATTCGGAAAGGCGAGAGAAAATTTCGAGCCATTTATGAACAGGCACCCACCGGCATTGCCATCCTAGACTCACTCAGTGGGCAATTCACTCAAATCAATAAGAAATATTGCGACATTGTCGGGTATTCGCAGGAGGAAATGCTCCATCGGACCTTTCGAGACATTACGCATCCGGATGATCTGCAAGCCGACTTGGATCGGATGCGGCAGCTCCTGGCCGAGGAAGTCAGCAGCTTTCAAATGGAAAAACGTTACATTCGAAAAAACGGCGAAGTCATTTGGGTTCATCTGACTTGCGTCCCATTATGGTTGGAACCTACAGATCCTCGTTTGCATATTGCGATAGTTGAGGATATTACCCTCCGGAAGCAGGGGGAAAAGGCTCTCCAGGAAAGCAAAGAATGGTTCCGACTCCTGACTGAAGCGATTCCGCAGCAGGTGTGGACGGCGAACTCTGAAGGGTTACTCGATTATGTCAATAAACGCGTCATCGAGTATTTTGAGCGTCCCTTCGAGGACATCATTGGTCATGGATGGCACGAACTTTTGCACCCTGATGATTTGTCGGTATGCCTGACACGCTGGGCGGAAGCGGTGGAAACCAAGAATCTTTATGAAATGGAATTTCGATTACGGCGAGGAAGGGACAAAACCTATCGCTGGCATTTAGCGCGAGCATTGCCGATTTTTAATCAAGAGGGGCAGGTGGTGAAATGGTTCGGGACCAATACCGATATCACCGAGTTTAAACAGTTGGAAGTTCAGGTTCGGCAATCGCAGAAAATGGAGGCCATTGGAACTTTAGCCGGTGGTATCGCGCATGATTTCAATAATATTCTGATGGGGGTCGTGGGTTATACCGAACTGGCTAAGAAGAAGGCTGGGGCAAATGAAGCAGTCAAGCGAAACCTGGATGAGGTATTAGTTGCGGGGCAGCGAGCTAAGGAGCTGGTCCAGCAAATTTTGGCCTTTAGCCGGCAAACGGATCAGGAACGGCAGCCGCTTGAACTGCAATTGGTTGTCAAAGAAGTCTGCAAATTCCTTCGCGCGAGCCTACCGGCGACTATTGAAATTTACCAAAATTTCACAAAGGCACCCACGGTTATTTTAGGAGATCCTATTCAAATGCACCAGGTGGTGATGAACCTGTGTGCCAATGCCGAACATGCCATGCGCGAAAGCGGAGGTCTTCTTGAATTAAAGTTGGAGCATGTGACGGGTGACATTGGTGGTAGAGGAAGACATCCTGATCGGAGTGGAGATTCCTGGGTATGCCTGACTGTTCGAGATACTGGAGCGGGCATGACTTCAGATGTGGCCCAACGAATCTTTGAGCCATTCTTTACCACCAAGGGGGTTGGTGAAGGAACGGGAATGGGCTTAGCCGTCGTCCATGGAATCGTCATCAGTCATGGCGGTGTCATTCACGTGGAGAGTGAACCTGGACTGGGAGCAACCTTTCGTGTGTACTTCCCGGCTGTGGAGGCAGAGAGTATTCAGGGGGAAGATCATCCATTCCCACAAGAAATTTTCATGGGCCGGGGGAATATTCTTTTTGTGGAGGATGAGGAGCCCCTTGCCAGGTTGGGGGAGGAGGCATTAAGAGGGTTGGGGTATGAGGTCATGGTGCGCACGAGCAGTGTTGAAGCACTGGAAGCCTTTCGGGCTGCTCCCTTCCAGTTTGATGCGGTTGTGACTGATCAAACGATGCCGAATATCACTGGTGAAGCGCTTGCCCGTGAAATGTTACAGATCCGTTCTGACGTGCCCATTATTCTCTGTACCGGTTTTAGCCATTCGATAACTCCTGAACAGGCCAAGGCCATCGGCATTCGTGCGTACCTTTTGAAGCCTCTGTTGATTAAGGACTTAGGTCGGGCTCTTCGTGAAGTTCTTCATTTAGATATCGAACCTCCACCCCAAAAATCAGCAGATCCTTCATAGGGGATCATCCTCTCATGCTGTTAACCTAGTCAAAATTTAACCATCGGAGGTTCCCAAGGAAGCCTCACTGTGGTCCGGTCGTTCAGGATGTGGGTGAGCTTCGCCTCGGGGAAGCCCTGCCTGTCCCGATTAGAGGGACGCCACGGCATCACGGATTCTCTTGGTAGCGAAGACATGAGCGTCCTTCCCCTTGGTTGTCCATGTTTCGATCATGGACGGGGTGAAGACTTGTCCTTTGCCAAATGTGAGTGTGATGGGATAGAGGTGGGGTCTTCTGGCATCAGGTGCCCAAGCCTGAAAACTTCCTTCGATTTTGACGGGGATAACAGGGACATTCAACTCGCAGGCCAGAACCCCGATGCCTTTCTTGAAGGGTTGGAGTTGCCCATCGATACTTCGCTCACCTTCGGGGAAGATCAGAAGGCTTTTCCCACTGCGAAGAAGGGCCGCTGAGGTCCTGAGGACGGTGACCAGGGGCGTCTCAGGCCCCACGGGAATCACATGACCCACGCGTGCAACCCAACGACGAAATCGTGAGCGAAAGTAGGGTTCCCAGCCAAGTGTGTAGAGTTGTGTAAACGTCGATCGTGGCACGGCCGCGAGGATAATGAATGGATCGATAAAACTCAGATGGTTGGCGGCGAGGATACATGGACCTTCCCGAGGAAGATGTTCGATACCGTTGACGGTCAATTTGAAGGCCCAACGGAAGAGGCGTTCGAAGAATACCATTGCCATATTTCCGATGAGCCTGTTTCCTCGGGATAGCGGCGTGAGGAAGGTCTCCGTCAGAGCAGGCGGGAGGGGGGCTTTGAAGATGTCGTGCCAAGACCTGGGGGCTTCTGTTTTTCCGGCATGAACATGTTCGAGGGCCATGAGTTTGTTTATGACATCCCGTACGGTCACCACTTCTCCCATGAGCATTTCTGGTAACGGCCCCAACCGGCTTTCGAGAGCGGCTTGAAACTCGACACGTTTGAGAGAGTCGAATCCCATGTCAAGGTCAAGGTGATCATCCAAGCGGATGTCTCGGTGCAATACAGTCATCCCGGCCAGAGTTTCGATAACCACCCGGCCTGTCGTAGTCTGGCGTATCTGCCGGTCGGTCTCAGAAACTTGGGCCTGTGGTTGTTCGACCGAAGTCTTTTCTGATCGAGCTCTGGCCATGACCAGATGCCGCTGAATTTTTCCCAGGCGAGTACGCGGGAGGGGCTCCTTGACCAGGGTCACGCCGCTGATCCGCTTATACGTGGGAAGTGTGATGGCGACTCTATTGAGCTCATCTTTAATGTAGCCTGCGGGATCATGAATTTTTTGTTCCCGCACATAATCAAAGTTTGGCACGACCACGGCATGAAGATGCTCGCCTTCCTCACCATCGCGGGGCAGCCCGAGGATGCAGAGTTCCGCGATCGCGGGATTTTGTTGGTATTCTCCTTCCAGTTCCTCGGGAAGGATGTTTTTCCCTCCAGGTGTGACAATGAGCTCTTTGATCCTTCCTGTGAGAAATAAGTACCCGTCGGAATCCAGGTAGCCCAGATCTCCGGTGTGAAACCAGCCATCCCGGATGGCCTCGGCCGTTTCGGCTGGCGCGTGGTCATACTCCTTCATGACATTCGGTCCTCGCACCAGCACTTCTCCAACTCCCGCTTCGTTGGGCTTGTCGATCCGCACCTCGACAGTGGCGATCGGTGGACCGACGGAACCCGGTTTCGGTTGAGACAAGGGACTGAAGGCAATGACCGGCGCGGTTTCGGTCAATCCGTACCCTTCTCGAATCGTAAATCCGAGACCGCCCAGATCCTTCGAGACCTGCGGATCCAGTTTGGCCCCGCCGCTACACAGGAGCCGAAGGGAGGGACCAAATCGGCTGTGAATAGGTGCAAAGAGGAATCGTCCGGGATTCCAACCAGTGTGGGTTCTCACCAGATCTGAGAAGCCGGTGAGCAGAGGGACAAGCCAGCGCCCTAGGAGGGGACGTCGACCAAGTTCTTCATAGATCGCCCGGCGGATCATGGCGAAAATTTGGGGGACTCCCACTGCGATCGTGATGCCGGTTTCCTGAATGCATTGCACCAGATCCGGTCCCTTGAGTGATTGTAAGAACGTGATCCTTGCACCCAGGAGAATCGGAACGAGGAAGGCAACCATGAACGGATAGGCGTGGTGCAGGGGGAGCATCACTAAAAAGTTATCCTCAGGCCCGGCTAACCCTTGCTCCATGATCGCTTTGGCGTTGGCTGTAAAATTCCGGTGAGTAAGCAACACGCCTTTGGGTCTTTTAGTCGTGCCGGAAGTATAAAGCAAGGAGGCTACGTCGTTCGGATCGATCCTGATGTCAACGGGCGGCTTCTGCTGCCCTTGCGTGATGAGATTCCGCATGGACAGTTGGTGACGAGGCCTGTTCGCGTGATCCATGCACACCACGTTGATGGAGGCTGGGAGATCTTGAACCGACTCCCAGGTTTTTTCGCTGGCGAAGACGAATCGGCTGTTGGAGGTGGTAAGGAAGAACAGGAGTTGCTCCTGCGGCATCTGAATATCCAGCGGAACGGCGGTCGCGCCGACTGTGAGGATGCTGAGATAGGCGATGACCCATTCGGGGCGATTTTCAGCCACGATGGCTGCACGGTTCCCAGGACGAAGGCCCTGCTCGACAAGGCCGTTCGAGAGTCCATGAACCTGTTCCAACACTTCGCCGTAGGTGTGACGTCGGTACCCCTCGCCTTCTTTTACCTGCATGATCACACGATTCCCTGCAACAGCCGTGAGTGCGAGAAAAGCCTCGGGAATAGTATCCGGAAGGGTGGCGGGAGCGAGGAGAGGAGCCAGCATGATCTAAGTCTCGGGAGAAGGACACCAAGAAAAGAGGCGAAGCCAAGTCTACCCTAATGTGCCCGTTCTTCCAAGACCCGACTCGTGAACTTAAGATTTTCCTGTCAGAGTTGTCGGGGAGTGGTGTGGTGGTGTCCCATTGCCGATGTGTGTGGAGCCATCTGTCGTCCAATCAAACTACTGGGTTGTTGTGTAATGATTTTTCTTCAACTGACACCTAGGGGTTTCCTCGGTGGGACCCAGCTGTTTTAGTAAACAACAGGCAGTTGGGAACCCTTAACCAGAAGGGGGACAGTACCGAAAAAGTAGATGGCACTCTGTCATGGAGGGAGGTGGATTAGCCGGTGCCAGGAAAATGAGGCCTTCACCCATTATTGGTCTTTCTAGAATTGTACCTGGAAGAGGTTTTTGCTATGCCATTTTTGGAAGTTGAAGATATTCGGGATCTCCAAGTCGGGACGTTTGTCAAACTCGAGGGATCCTGGTTTAGTCATCCCTTTCCCACTAATACCTTTAAAATTAAATCCTCAGAAGATCTGGCCACCATTCAAGGTCTCAAAAACGTCACCATTCTCCATGATCCTGAGCGGTCTGCCTCGGTAGAGGTTGACGATGTTCAAGATGAGAACCGGCGGCCCGTTGATCTCGAGAGGGACCCAAGTGGTTCCAAAGAGGCCGAGGCCTTTTCCGATTCAGAATTTAATGAACCTGCAGTCGAGGATCCCCTCATCAAAGAATCCTCTCTGTCAGAAATCATTGACCGGCGCGAGGACTATCATGAATTTCAAGAACATCTGCGTAAGGTGGAAGGGGCGTACCACAAAACATTGGGACAGGGGCATGAACTGTTTCGTCAATTGAGTGATCGCCGACCGACTGGACTGAAAACCGCCGATGCGATGGTCACAAGCATTCTCACGGCCATGCAAAATCCGAAGACCACGATGTCGTTGATTGATGTGGTCGGGGGTAACGGGATCGGTTGGGGTCTTTCGGAGCACGCCCTCAACGTGTGTACGCTGTCCCTCCTTATCGGCCGGCAGCTGGGTCTCAAAGCCGAGGTGTTAACGGAACTTGGTCGTGGAGCCCTGTTTCACGATGTGGGCTATCGAGCCTTACCCATGAAAGTGCGATTTAGTGCGGCGGGCATGAAAGTCGAATCAGATCCCGAGTTGGGACAACAACATCCCGAGGTTGGGCGACAGCTTATGGCCTCTTTTCCGGATACCGGTCCGGCGGTGTTGGAAATGATTGCTCAACATCATGAACGACTGGATGGTTCGGGATTCCCTAATGGCACGAAGGCAGGTGACCTCTCACTGCTGACAAAAATCGTCATGGTGGCAGATCATTATGATGAACTCTGCAATGCTCCTGATCCACAAACAAGTCTCAGTTCCCATGCCGCGCTCTCCCGTCTCTTTCGCCACGTCGTCATGAAGAAAGGTTCGTCCAAATTCTGTCAGGAGGTTGTGCAAGCCCTGGTGCAGGCCATTGGCATCTATCCGCCCGGGAGCCTGGTGGAATTAACGGATGGTTTTCTCGGGGTGGTAACACTGATCAATATTCAAAACCCCACCAAACCGATTGTGTTGTTGTATGCCCCCTGGCTCTGCCGGAACGATGGCATGTTGGTCAATCTGGCGCATGAGGGTGAGTTGGAAATCAAGCAAGCCCTGCATCCGAAGGATGTCCCCGAGCAGGCTCTGGCATATTTGAGTCCCCGTCGGATGGCCATGTTTGTCCATGCGACCGAACCCACCACCATGGCGGTCAACAGCAGACGACAGCGGTCATCTCGCAAGCCGGGCCTGAAACGTTAACCCGTTTTGTGTTGAAGCGGGAATGGGTACTTTCCCTCCTACGATGGTGGCTGTCTACAACCAAGGCTCGGCTTCAGGGTAAAATTGTAAGAAAATTTCTTGCGCCATGTTGGAGAGTAGACGAACGAGATTGGCTTGGGTTTGGTCCGTTTTTCCATTTGTGAGTTGCGAGGATTGGGCCAGTTTCCACGCACGGTGCAGATCGTCTTTCCGTTGTTCAATGGCCTTTTCGGCCGTGTGTTGCCAAAAGAGGGGAAACTCTCGGGGATCGGCGTAGTCGCCGCGCCCTCGGCCCGAATGGGTTACCGCTAAATACCGTAACAGCACATCCCGTGTTTGCCGGTCGAGAAAGGCTGGAACCCAGGAAATCCGATTGGGATCTCCTTCTTCCTGACTTTTGGCATAAACCCGCTCCGCTAACGCTCCCAGGATGGCTCCCCCAATCGTAAAAATGCCATGAGAGAGTCCACCCGTGGCGAGGTCCGAAGCCAGTCCGGCTGCTGCTCCACTGGCCAGTGCTCCCCAGAAGGTTTCTTCTTCCCACGGTTTTCTTTCACCGGGCACGGTGACATCTTCAATGCGGGATTTCAGGGTGTGCGCCACGTCGCCGGTTAATCCATGTAACTCGATGAGGTGCGTGGTTACTGTTGAGATGCGTTGCGCTAATCGCTGATCCAGTGCCTGAATAGCCCCTTTGATCAGATGCTTTTTTGAGCGGCCCGTGGCCTCTTGGGGAATGAGTTCGCCATCCAAGGCCGTCTCGATCAATAGCCGGGCGAGATGGGTCATAGATGAATGAAAGATCTGCCGGTGCGTGTCGTACCAGGACTTTCCCAGGTGTTCCATCGTTGGTTGTTTCTCTGGAGGCAGGGCCCGACTTATGTGATCCCATAAGACGCCTTCCTGGACCCAGCAACGTGTGAAGGCGTCAAGGCTCATCACGTCTTTGATCACGTCTTGTGTGACCCAGTGTTGCTTCCAAAGGGACTCCAGGTGTCGTTGTTGTTGAGGATCAATCAGGCCGGTTTGATTGAGTAACACGATCACGGGTTTGTCCAGCCAGGTCAGAAGCTCCAGTTCCGGTTGAAGGTATCCCGCCATGGAAGGAGATTCGGTGGCATTGACGAGATACAACACCACATCCGCGTCATCCCTGACGTTCCGGATAGCTTGTTGACTGCACCAGAAGGGTTTATCCGCCAACCGGTCCCAGACTTGAGAGACCATCCAGCCAATCGGGTTGGTCAGTCCTTGAAGCCGGCTCAGGAGTTTGTGGCTGTTTCCAAAGCCTGGGGTATCCCATAAGTTCAGTCGGGCGCCTTCAGATGTCTCCAGCAACACAAATTGTTCATTGTGAAGCGTGACATGGGCCTGGTCGAGCACCCGACCGACGTCACGGCGCAAAAGAGTACGCGCCAGGGTGGTCTTCCCGATATTGGTGTGGGAAATCAGTGAGAGAGTGATTGAAGAAGGGGCGGATTTCACGTCAGCTCACCTTCTGCGTGGCCATAGGGCAGCCTGAGCCTTTTGAAGAAGCTGGTCGTGGGACGTTTCCTTGGCATCAAACGGCACGATCTGCAGATGGAAGTCGTCGGCCAGCCGTTGCCAGGTTTCCTGCCGTTCCACCATATGAGTCGAGTCAGCCAGTTGCCGATAGGGTTCCTGGTCAAGCAGGAGGAGCAATTGGTGTTGGCCTTTTGGGGTTTCAATGTGATTTTGTAGTGCACGGAATACTTCACCATGCACCTCCGTTTCCGGTGTTTGCGCCGCATTACATAGGAGAACCACCATTTGGGGCAAGGAGGTCGCCTGCAACCAAGGAACGCTTTCCTGACCATAGGGAAGGGGTTCATGCCAATGCAACGTGGCTTGATTCCCCATGAGATCCAGGAGACATTTTCCAAGAAATTCCAAGGACGCCGGGGAGGGTTGATAACTATAGGGAACAATATCAATCTGCATGCCTTGGCCACGATCGGGGGCAAGGAGTTGCAGGTAATACGGCTCATCGAGAGGAAGGGTGAACGATTCGGTGGCCTTCTGGGCCGAGCGTGCGGATATCCAAGCGAAGATGAACCGCGGCAGGACGATCCAGACGAAGCCGGTCAGCGCCCACATATGAATCCATGGAGCCGCAGAGCCATGGCCAGGCGCTTGAAGTTGTGCCATGTCCTCGACTTGTGGAAATGGAAAACCGAGTAGCCAGGCAGCGGGCCCAAGCAGTCCGTGTAAGACGGTATGGACTTGGGCCGGCGACAGGAAAGTACTTTCCCAGGTGGCTCGATAATCCAATACCAGTCCGCGGAAGTACATACTGAGAATGATGCCCAGTGCCAAGCAGGCTGCTCCGAGATGAAGCAGATGCCGAACTTGACTGATGATGACGGGATGGCCTTGCATCCACCACAGATTCATGAATCGTTCTGCAGACTGCTGTATCCACTCTCTGCCCGTACTTCCAGGTAGTGCAACAGTATGCCATGGTCCTTTTCCCGCCATGTCCGTCAATTTGGCTATGCCTGTTGACATGGAACGGAGGAGAGGCCCGGTCGGGTCTTTTCCCAAGAGAGGAAGGAGAAGTGTTAATGCATAGATGCCGATGTTCCACAGTAGCAGCACCAGCAGCGGAAAATTTAAGAGATTCACTCGTTGAGACGCCCCGAGGCCATTGATGAGAAGGCCGGTGGCAAAGGCCGGAACCACCACCATCAAGGAAGGAATATTTGCCTGAGCGCCACGGAACGATTCCGTCAGCATCGGATAGGAAGAGGAAAGGGAATGCCAGAGAGATTCCGCCCGGTGGGTGATAAATTGGATTGAACCTTCAGGAGAAGAGGGTTGTGCGTGGGGAGCGATATTTTTTGCGTCTTGGGTGGCCCGCTTTCTGGTGGAGTACGGGATGTATAGCCCTTCTGGGTCTGATTGCTCCAAGGCCTGGATAAGAAGAATTTTGGAAAACTGTGCCGAATTCATGACTTTTCATATCCCCGATTCTGAATTGTAGGAAATCTCAGGATTGTCTGACCAGGCGAACATGATAGGAGAAACTTATGACAAGACATGGCTTACTTGGCGTTTGCGGGAAAAGGGGACAGGGCTATTTCGGTTTAAGGATAGATGGCTGATCGCATGGCTTATGGTAAAGAAGAAGAGGCCAGGAGACAAACAGCGTGGCCGGGTTGATTGAGTCAGGATCGAAGCGAAACAGAATTCGTGCTTTCTGATTCCGAAGGAGAAGAGTCTGCTTGAGTCTTCTGGGTATTGTTTCGCGCCTCTTGGGTTAAGGAAGCTTCAGAATCTAAAAGAATGCTGATCCAATGGGTGGAAGGGCGGCTTTCCAAAGCAATTTTTACGACCATGGTCATGGGAACGGATAACAACATTCCGACGGGTCCCCACACCCAACCCCAGAACACCAGGGACAGAAACACCACAAGCGTGGAAAGACCGAGTTTTCGCCCCATGAATTTTGGTTCCACGATGTTACCGAAAAGCAGGTTGACGACACCGTACCCCGCCCCAACAAGCAATGCGCGTCCAATGCCAAATTGAATGTACCCCAACAGCATTGGAGGGACAGCGGAAATGATGGATCCAAGGTTTGGAATGAAATTCAGTAAAAAAGCTAGCAGGCCCCAGATAACCGGAAAGTCAATCCCCAGTGCCCAGACCCAAATCGCGACGACCACACCTGTCCCAAGGCTGACAAGGGTTTTTATCGCTAAATAGTTGTTGACGGCGTCGGTTATTTTTTTAATCTGGGACAGGGTCCCTTTGGGATCACCAAAAGCGGCCTGCACTTTCTGTTGAAAACTGGATGCCTCAAACAAGATAAAAATGACGGTCAGGAGAATTAAAAAGGAATTGGTGAGAATGCCTCCCAATCCGGACAACATGTTGGCGACGAGTCGCATAGAGGCACCCGGATCAATGGATTTCAGTAACATTTCCTTATTGAGTTTGAAGCCAAACCCTTGAATCCATTGGATGATGGGCTCGATTTCCTTGGTTAGCCGAGCCTGGTAGCGTGGAATAGCTGCAGAGAAGTCATCCAACGAAGTCCCTATAATCAGGATAAACGTCAAGCCGACACTGAGAACTCCCAAGCCGACACCTAGTACGGCCAACGGGGCCGGAATCCCTTTTTGTCGAAGCCAAAAGACAGGTGAGGTGCTGATCATAGCGAGAAAGCCCGCGACAATGAGAGGGACGAGGATTGGTTCAGCGGCCCGCATTCCTGCCACAACAATGACAAAGGCTGCTGCGGTCAATAGGAGCTGGTTGGTCGAGCTTTGGGGAGAAGTTGGTGATTGCCTCATCGGCGATTGGGAAGTCTGCTGAGCGTGTATGGTGAGAAACTTGAGAGCCGCAAGTAGGACATTCCTTCCTTTTTGTATGATACCCGCTTTTTTCTTTCCTGTCTTTGTAAGGAGGGAGGGCGTGCTGTGGAGAGAGAAGAAGGGGGAGAAATGGAAACTTCAAGAGGAATGCCCACTCTTGAGTTTTTCTGGTTGGTTGGGAATGAGGGATGGGCTAAGAGACTATTCCTTAATAGCTTTCCGCCGTTGCTGGAGATAGGCATTCCGGACAGCGCCATATAAATCGAGCGTTCCTTCCTCTACGCCCTGGAATTTTTCCAGTGTGAGTGCCCTGAGATTCACCGCTTCTCCGGCGCTCATGCCAAGCCGTGAGTAGAGGATGGTCGGATCGTGTTGCACCAACCGGGGGGCATCGGCGATTTCAATAATGGGAAGGACCAGCCAATTAAAAGGATCAAGGAAGGTGTCGCCGATAAATCCAATCCCATCTCGTAATGTGAAGGGTCCCAGGACAGGAATCATGAGGAAAGGTCCCGGCGGGATACCATAGGCTCCCAATGTTTGCCCGAGGTCCTCTTTGGGGGTTTCCAACTCGAACATGATTTTGGCGGGATCAAACAATCCTCCCACCCCAAGGGTGGAATTGATGAGGAACCGACTCAGTTCAATGCCAGCGCCCTTAAACTTAGCTTGGAAAATGTTGTTAAAAAGTCTAGGGACAAATCGAATATTTTGAAATACGTTGTCGAAGCTTTGCTGAACATCGGGAGGGATAAAGAAATTATAAACTTTGGCAGCCGGCTTCACCACATATTTGTCCAGCCGGTAATTGAATTCAAAGATTGCGGAATTGACTGGTTCTAATGGATCATATTCCATTGTCTGGGTATGATCCGATTCGTCAAAGGGATCAAAAAATTCACTTTTCTCCTCTTGACCCTCTGAGGTGGGTTCATCCATGGCTTCAACTATCTGAACTTCCGATCCTGTTTCCAGACTATCCTGGGTCTTTGTGGATTTGGCATTTCCCGCACATCCGCCAAATCCTAAGGCAAGGCATACTATCACTAGGATTCGTAATCGCATCGTTTTTTTATCTCGCCAAAAGCTTTTTGCCCAATAGGTGCTTGGAGTCAGTCCACTTCATTAAATGAAATGGTTGGAGCCGAAGACCACATCAGTAAGGGTGGCTAACTTCAAAGAAGTTCAAAGAAAAAACCTGTGGACTGTAACAAAATCCTGAAACTAAGCCAAGAATATCTTTACTCGCGTTATGACCTCTCTGAAGGTCTTTGAGTGCCGGCGTGGTTCATGGCTGCTCCTCTTTTTCAGGGCACTGTGCATGCAGATGAAAGATCTGTCAGTTTCCTTAACGGGATGTTACAGGAAAAAAGATAAGAGAATATTAGACACGGACAATTTTATGCCTTGATTTTCCCAATTGATCGTAAACTACCTCGACGATTTTATTGATACAACTTTATAGAGAAGGAAAGCGTTCACTACTATTGGAAAGGAGCTAGCTCCAACTTCAATCAATCGCGCACGATATGATGAAAATTCTGTGGTGGCACTCCCTTTGCTCATCCGTAGCAGATGAGCATTGAGGTTCATGGAGTACCAATGTCTCTTGTCAGGATGGCCAGGTGTCATGAGAACTTTCAACAGAAGGGAGACAACCATGAGTCCAGCGATTTCCGCACAGAAGTCTTCTTGGAATGGATCCATTAAACGGCCCCAAAAGCACGATCGTCATCCTGCTGTGTTTGGTGAGGGGGAAAGTTCGTCGGGAATCAGTGATAAACAGCTTCCCTTATATCTGAAGGAAATAGGGCAGGTGGCATTACTGGACCGTGATGGGGAAGTACGTCTGTGTAAGAAAATTGAAGAAGCCAAGCGAAGCATGCTAGAGATTCTGTTCTCCCTGCCCATGACGTTGGATTTTCTTCAGGCACAACTGATGCGCTTGATGAGCGGTGAGATCGCGGCCAGACATATTGTCCAAAAGGATAAAGATGTGGATTTGGTTGCGGAATCGGATGAGGAAACGGACATTCCGGATTTCCAAGACGAACAGCAAGAGGATGAAGAATTTCGTCAACGGGTCATTCAACAACTGACCAGGCTTTGCGACGGTGTTCAATCCATGATGAAGAGGAAAAATGAGGATGCTCTTGCGCCTAACCATGGTTCTGCGGCCTCTGTTCAAGCCAGAAAAAATTTATTGAAAAGCCTCGAAGAAGTTAATTGGCATCCTGCATTCTACAGCCAGGTAGAAGCCCGACTTCGTGCTACGGAACGTCAACTTGGAGAGGTATTGAAACGATTGGGAATGTCTCCAAAAGATATTGGGCACAGTGATGATCGGAAGAGCCCGCGGAGCCGGAAACCTCTGGCGGCTATAAAAACTCACGTCGAGGAAGTCTCAAGTCATCAACGCTCGGCACTAGAAGCCACGGAGCACCTCAAATGTTTGGAGCATGAAGTTCTTCGCATGTCATTTGCCCAATTTCTCGAACGGGTTCGGCAATTGGATCAAGCAAAAACCCGCTTGCATTTCGCCAAACAGGCTATGTTGGAGGCAAACTTACGGCTGGTCGTCAGTGTGGCCAAACGATACGTCAATCGGGGACTCGATCTGTTGGACCTCATTCAAGAGGGCAATATCGGACTCATGCGCGCAGTAGACCGCTTTGAATACCAACGGGGATATAAGTTCAGCACCTATGCGACCTGGTGGATTCGGCAGGCGGTAACCCGGGCGTTGGCAGATCAGTCCAGGACGGTGCGGGTCCCCGTCCATGTGTGCGATGCTTTGACTCGAGTGCGGCGTACTTTGGAACGATTAGCGGTCCAATTGGGGCGAGAACCCAAACTGGATGAGTTAAGCGGTGCATTGGAGATCCCTTCGGACAAACTGGCCGCGATGTTGGAAGCGACAAAGGGAACGATGTCCCTTGAGACTCCGATGGGAGATGAAGAGGGTTCGCCTCTTGCGGATCTCTTGCAAGATCATTCCGCTGTTTCTCCGTGTTATTCGGCCGAACGGGTAGACCTTCAGGAAAAAGTGACCTCGTTGCTGAAGACCTTAACGCCACGGGAGGCACATATTATTCGGCGACGTTTCGGGATTGGAGAGCTTGAGGATGCCACTCTGGAGGAAATCGGTCATGAATTCTCCGTGACTCGAGAGCGGATTCGACAAATTGAAGAACGGGCGTTAGCCAAATTGCGTGAACCCCAGCGTAATGTGGTGTTGCGCAAATTTTTCCAACCTTCCGGATTAGTGTAACAAAGCCTATTATAAGCCTGGATTCTTCGGCCTGTATGATTGGGAAGGGGAGTAATAGACACGAATTTAGGGACTGTTGAATAATTGCCAAAATAGCGGTTTTTTGAAATCCGCACCTTTTTAAAAACAATGGGTTACGATTTCAATTCCCACAAAAAATCCTATTATTCAACAGACCCATTTAGGAAAAGAGCTGTTCGTCATGGGATGGGGAATCGTCAGTTGCTAATGGGCCATGCTGACCATGACTGCCTTGAAAATTGGCCGAGGTCGTGTTGGCGTTGAGGAAGGTTGTTCCATTGAGATTGGCCTGTTGGAAATCACTCTCATTCAGGTCGGCTTCTCGAAAATCGGCCCAAGAGCAATCCGCAGAAAAAAACTCCGCCCCCCGGATATGTGCGCGAACAAATGTTGCGCCACGGAGTGTCGCGTTTCGGAAATCGGTTCCTTGAAGATCGGCTTGCTGGAAATCGGCCCAAATAAGATCGGCTTGTGAAAAATTAGACCAAGCTAATTGGGCCCCGGTGAAACGGACACTTCGAAGATTAGCTCCTTGAAAATTCGCGCCACGAAGATTGGCCCCCTCAAAATTTGCTCCGGGTAGATACGCTTCTTGGAAGTTGGCATTACGAAGATCCTGGTGACGGAAATCGGCTTCCCGGAGGTCAACCTGAAAAAAATCCTGTGACTTTGGGATGGAAGTGGGGTCAGATTTGTCTTCCCCGAGTATTGCTTTTCTTGTTAACTCAGCGTGCTGTGAGCGTTTCCAAGTCCGATGGGTGTCTAGAAGAAGAGCCCGATCCTCTTCGAATGTGTCTGGAGGAGGAAGAGGCTGGAGCGGATTATCCTCAATCGCGGCCATGGGATAATACCACAAGAGGACAACAAAAAATTGTGGAAGAGGAAACATAAAACCGTTGAGCTTTTGCCATGTTCAAACCTTAGCGAAAATGACGACAAAGGGTCCAGCCCCAAAAGAGGGACGGGAAAGAATCGGTTGGTTGTGGCAAGGTCGGTTAAAAAGGAAGCTTCTACAATGGTCTGTGAGTAGAGCGGGGAACGAGAAAATCTAATTATGGTATAAAAAGATCACCGCGTTACATCCATGATGGAAGAATTGGAGGAAGACCCAAAAGGTTCAAAAGACTAACGTAACAAGTAAGATAAGATGGGATATGGAATTGATCCCAAATTTTCTTCTATGGGGTGTGGTGACGCTCCGCGGTTATGTGCTCTGGATTTTGTGGAAAGCCAATGGCGTATTCCAGCAAGTCCTGGGTCAACTTCGATGTCGAATTCGATCTGGATTGAGAGTGGCCAGTGTTAATGAGCTGGAGGTCGTTCAAGAGAAACTCTTTCGTCTGGAGGAGCACGTGCATGTCCAGATGGCTTCCTTGAATACAAAGGAGAAATTCTCTCCTCAACTTCAGAAATGCCCTCAAACCATGGATCCTTTGTTTGTTCGCTTGGAACAGTCTGGCGACTCTACTATTGTGATGGATGTACCTCTTCCTCGACCGCGGTCGATCGTGTGGAATGGTCTTCGCTTTACACTCAGTGATTCTCTTTGGGCACATATGGGAGTGATGCTGAGGGAAAAAGTAGAAGATGGACAAATTCAGGCCTTGGTGCATGGGCCGTTTTGTCGGGTTTGTTTGAAGCGATTGGTGGAGCAGGATCGCGTCTATGCTGCAGAGGTTCCGGGGCAGTGCCGTCATTGTGGCGTATCCTGGAGCAATCAAGAATGCGATTTTCTGCCAATTTCTCTGGTCGATCTCAAGCGCCAAGTGTATGACAGCCTTGATCGAAAATTAAGAACGAGCCGAGGAGTTCAATGCTAGGGATAAATGTTCGCCAGGAGATGAACGCCAGATGTTGTTGAGAGATCTATTGCTGCTATGCAGAACTTGTGTGGGTGTAGTTGGGATGCTATAACCGAGCAACAATGAACGCTTGCCCTTCGTGCTCCCAAGAGAATCCAGATGCCGCAAATTTTTGTTTACAGTGTGGGCAGGCTCTCGCCTCCATTTCTTCGGAGGCCAGCCATGAGGCTGCTCAGACCAAAGCCATACCCACTCAGTCCCAACTGTGGGAAACGTTCATCGGTCCGAGTAAATCCATTCAATTCTCAATAAAAACAGGGTGGGTATGGCGACCAGCTTTTTTGTATTACAAGGACAAGTTTGCAAATATTGAAACCCCTCAGGGGCCACGATTTGTCTTAAGTTGGAACTGGCCCGCCGCGCTGTTTGATTCTTTTCTTTGGTTTTTGTATCGCAAGATGTATATGTTCGCATTGTTATACGCTGTGGCCCCTGCCCTCGCCATATTTTTGACTGGGGACATGATGGTGGGAATAGTGTCGAGAATTCTGGCTGGGGCTAGCGCGAACTACTTGTATTATTGGCATGTGAAAGACAAAGTTCAGCAAATCATGGCGGTTCCCAATCTTGATAACACAGTTCGTGCCCGGCTGATTCAAGAAGAGGGCGGGGTTCAGCCTTACGTCCTCTGGTTAGGGGCGGCGCTACATGTCTTGATGCTTGGCTTGTTAATTGCTGGGATTATTCAAGGGCCTCCTGGGCCAGACCCCCTCGGAGGATCTGAAGGGCGTCCGGTTCAAAAATTCTATTGAGTATTAAATAAGATGGGGGAGAGGGGGGCTAGCTTGAAGAGGAAGCCGTATGTTGAGCCGAGGTGGTTTGCCAATTAAACCAGGCTCGAAACCAATCGTAGTCAGATTGGTAGGCGGTGTGTTTGGCGTCCGCCTCTTGACCCTTTTCTGTCAGGAGAGTGTAGGTCCGAGGCCAATTTTTCGTCCACCAGGATTTGAGGGCTTCAGGAGTTGAGGGCTGATCCTCAGATTGAAAAATGTCTGCAGCGGCAACAAGTTGGGCGATAAGCTTCCAGGAGCGGTCTTTTCCCAATCCCAAATTTCGGAAATGTTCTCGTAATAAAAAGACCACCCATAATTCTGCACTATGTTTCTTATTGTGTTTAAAGGGTTGTGTTTGACGAAGGGGAATCGGGTCAAAATTTTTGATGATGGAGGTATAATCGGGACCTCCATAGCCTCCTACCACTTCTGCGATACCCTCTAACATGTTGGCCAATTCGACCTCCACTTCAGGCCGAGGAGAGACATCGGGCATAGCAAGCGGGCTTGGCGTGGTGAGCATGTCAATAACGGGTTTGAGTTCTCGGAGTCGAGCGACAGCGGCTTTTAAAATCCGTTCGGATTCCAGCCAATAGTCGGAATCGTTTTTGGCTGTTCGTTCTTGGCCCGTGGGGGGAAGAACAGGTGGAATCCAATGCCGAATAAGCGTAAATAGGATATAATCCAGGTCAGCGCCTTCCTGAGCTGCCCGATCTAGCGCGTTTTGCGGTCCGAGACCTTGATGGAAAAACTGCTCGGTTCTCTCTGCTACCCCATGTCGGCGAGCCAAAGCGATCCACCAGCGTGCGAATTGTTCCCATTTTTTTTCGTCAGTGGCCATCGCGTATGGAAAAAAAGATGAAAAATTTCTGGCCATGGTACGATTCGCTGCGCAGCAAAGCAAGCAAGAGCAGGCCACTCAACAATGTTGAAGAGGCAATTACTGAAAAGGGAACTTGAACGAGGGAGGATGAGGAGATGTCCCAGTTGGTTTTAATTCGTCACGGCGAATCACAATGGAATCTGGAAAACCGTTTTACGGGATGGGTAGATGTGCCGTTATCCCCCAAGGGGGAGCAGGAGGCTCGCGATGCGGGAAAGAAGCTTCAGACCTTTCGATTTGATTGTGCGTTTACCTCGGTGTTGATGCGGGCCAAGGAAACCCTACGCCTGGTTCTGGAGGAAATAGGACAGACGACGATTCCCATTGAGGAAGACAAAGCCCTGAATGAGCGGATGTATGGAGAGCTGCAGGGGTTAAATAAAGCGGAAACTGCCAAAAAATATGGGGAGCAGCAGGTAAAAATTTGGCGGAGGAGTTTCGATGTGCCTCCCCCAGGGGGTGAAAGTTTGAAGGATACTGCCGAGCGAGTCCTTCCCTATTATGAAAATCGTATCCGACCCGCCTTATTGGCCAATAAGACGGTATTAGTGGTGGCCCATGGCAATAGCTTGCGGTCCTTGGTTATGCACTTAGAGCAATTGTCCAAAGAAGCCGTACTCGAGCTGAATATTCCGACAGGTGCGCCATTATGGTATGAATTAGATTCCACAGGCGCGGTGACCAGTCATCGGTATTTGTAAGTGAGTCAGATAGCCATGGCCATATCCCTAAAACCTATTTTCACGTAATCTTTCGTAGAGATTACTGAGCCTCCAGGCCCGTTCGGATGACTCATGGTCGTTATTATCCTTTTCTTTATTGCCGGGTTGTGGATGGCCGATGGGGTGGCCTTGTTGGTCGCCCCGGAACGCATGATAGCCACCCTTCGACAGTCCCTGATTGTGGCACCAGGATTTTTGAAATGGGGAGGCGTTGCCGCCGTCTTAGGCATGTTTCTATTATTCGGAACCAGAGGGATTCCCTACCAACCTCTCTGGATCATCGTGGGGCTGAGTATGGTCGCGAAGGGCATCTTCTTGTATGCCGGATCCGACCTGTGGCGGTTACGGATCGTAAAATGGTGCTTAGAGCGTGAACTTATCGATTATCGAATCTGGGGGCTTGGTTTATGTGCCCTTTCTGTCCTGCTTTTGGATGCGTTGGGCTGGGGAAAAGGCCTATAGCTGACTGTCATGGAGAAGGAAATCTGGTGCGGCAAGGCCAGAAATATCATGACAATGAGGACGTATGACGGATAGCGATCGAGAGAAATTGGACGAAATCTGGCAGGTTCATCAATCTGCCGATTGGCCAGAAGGATTGGGGAGCGATGAAGGTCAACTCATGACGTTGGATACCGTCATTGGCGGGTGTCTGACCTATTATTTAGATGAACAGCACCTCGATGAGCCACGAATTGAGATCTTACGTGATTGCCTCGCTGAGTTGGAATCCATAGTCCAGGATTTGTCTGAAGCTAATATTGAATATTTCAGGCGACTGCGATTTCTGGGCGTGACCCTCCTTCAAGATTTTTCATAAATCTGATTCCGTCTTTCCTGCCTCGACCCTCTTTTCCAGTTCATTATTATTGGTTTGTTCTTTTCAGGGTCATCAATCGAAGCTTGATGTCTCTTGTGAGACTGGTTTTCTGTCTGTTTGACGCTGGAAAAAATGCTGTGTTACCGTGCCATTATTGAATAATTCTCACGCGGATAAGAGGGTAAGGACGTTGCCATGACACCACAAAGTGATCTGAAAACGATTTTAAATAAACTCCATTATTCGGATGATGCCAAGGTGGTAGCGCAGATTTCGGAGCAAACCAAAATGGTCATGTCCCGGATGAAGGGCATTAAACGGAAAGTGGTGGTGATGAGCGGGAAGGGCGGGGTGGGTAAAAGCATGACCACGGTGAATCTCGCCCTGGCTTTGGCACGCATGGACCAACGGGTCGGTCTGCTGGATGTCGATATTAATGGTCCCTGTGTTCCCCAGATGTTGGGAATGCGAGGGGTGGGATTATTGGATAGCCCCGACGGGGCTGTACCTCCGACTGGACCGTTGGGCATAAAAGTGGCGTCAATGGATTTTCTCTTGCAGGCCAATGCCCCTGTTCGATGGAAAGGGCCCATGGATTTAAGTCCCGTCTGGCTGGGCATGACGGAAATGAATGTCATCCGTGAATTCCTTTCCGATATGGTCTGGGGAGAATTGGATTATCTGTTAGCAGATCTTCCACCCGGAGCGGCTGCGGATAAACCCCCGCTCTTAGCAGGGTTGATTCCGGATTTGGCCGGGGCCGTGGTGGTGACCACTCCGTCGGAAGTAGCCTCGAATGTGGTACAAAAATCGATAGCCTACGCTCAGGAATTAGGTATTGAAATTTTAGGGGTCGTCGAAAATATGAGTCAATATCGATGCCCATCCTGTGGGATCGAAAACCCCTTGTTTGAGGGTGATACCGAGTCGATGTGTGAGGTGCTCGGCATTCCGCTCCTGGGACGTGTGCCGTTTGATCGGAATTTTGCCCGCACTTTCGATAAAGGCCAACCGATTTTGGATGGATCCGATCCCACTGTTGGGAAATACCAGGACATTGCGAAGAAAATTCACACATTGTTGGACTATCAACAGGTATTAGCGGGAAAATCGTAGCCTGTAGAAGTTGTGGTCCATTGACTCTCAGAAGGGGAACATTATGAAATTTGTCTGTTTGAAATGCGAAACCTATATGACCTTCGAAAAGGTGGAAAAGCCGGCTGAGGGATCTCTGGGTGTTTTTTTTGAATGCCCATCCTGCCAATCCCGGTTTTCAATGGTAACAAATCCCGGGGAAACTCAAATGGTGTCATCTCTTGGGGTTCAGTTGGGTGGACGAACTGTGGACCATACCCCGTTAGAAATGACTCGGGGAGGGTTACAAGACAACGTGTCGGCTGGCAAGGGGCAGATGGCTGCCTATCTGAATGAGAAAATTCAGGGAGGTCAACCTGCAACTGCGGCTTCCCCTGCGCCCGGGGTTGGATCGGGTTCCTCTTCAGAAAGCGGCGGTTGTCCTTTTTCGGCTATGGTCGCACAAATGGGTTTGGGCTCAACGGGCTCCACAGGCACTCAGGCTCCAGCCGGTGAGCAATTGCTTTGGACTCCTGATGCCCAGGAAAAACTTGCCAAACTGCCATCGTTTGTGCAGCCGATGGTCAAAAGTAGCGTAGAAGGATATGCCCGCAAGAATGGCTTTTCGACGGTGACGCTTCAAGTCATGGAGGATTCAAAGAATGCCTCCACCGAAGGCATTCACTGGACTCCCGAAGCCCAACAGCGGTTGGATAATATTCCGGACTTTATTCGCCCCATGGCCAAGCGGGAAATTGAACGTCTGGTCAAAGAACGGGGCGGAACGGAAATTACGGCAGAGATGATGGAAGAGGCCAAAGAAAAGTTTATGAAGTTTATGTAAAACAGTTTCAATAGATCCTAAAAAGGCGGCTCATGATAATGAGTCGCCTTTTTTTTGGCCTAATTCCAATCCAATTTTTAGAAATGAAATTTATATGCAGGGGCGAGACCCGGCTACCCAAAATCCTTCCAATTCGCATACGGCTTCAATCGATATATCTCTTCAACTGAATTTGGCAACGCTATTCCTTGCTCCTCCAGGACTTTTCCCGTTCTCCAAAGATGCAGACCGACAATGGTTGGGTAGTCTCCTTCGATTTTTTCCATGAACTCTGCCCGATCTCCGGAACACCTTTGTTCATAAAAGCAGCGCAGGATACCCCCTCAGCTTATTGGGGGGAGGTTCACTTTTCCCTCGGAATGGGGAATTCTAGTTTAATTCATAAAGCCGTGATAAATTGACAGGAATTAGGAATATTCTTTACTTTTCAAATGGCCATTGATCATTTGGTAAAGAATTGGAGGAACCCATGCATAATGAATTTACCGCGATCATTGAACAGGACGAGGGGTGGTTTATTGCGTACAGCCCAGAAATCCCGGGAGCAAACGGACAAGGCAGAACCCAGGAAGAAGCAAGAGAAAGTCTTGGTGAGGCTATTGCCCTAATCTTGGAGGATCGACGGGAGGACGCTCTGCGTGGAACGCCTCCGGATGCGATACGAGACAAGGTGACCATTGGGTGAAACGGAATGCGCTGCTTCGTCACCTTCGAAAAAATGGGTGCTACCTCAAGCGTGAAGGCGGGGCGCATTCGTTGTGGGTGAATCCCTCTACCGGCGCTGTTGAAGCCGTTCCACGACATACAGAGATTTCTGATCGCTTGGCAAAGAAGATCTGTCGAAATCTTTCCCTTCCCTTTGTTGGTGAGTAAGCTAAAATTCCTTCCAATTCGCATACGGCTTTAAACGATAAATTTCTTCTACGGGAGTGGGTAACGCGACTCCCTGTTGTTCCAGTGCTTTGGCTGTTTTCCAAAGCGGCAGCCCCACAATGGTTGGATAATCCCCTTCGATTTTTTCGATGAGCTGTGCTCCCTCCCCTTGAATGGAATAGGCACCAGCTTTCCCCAGACTTTCTTCGGTTGCCAAATAGGTTTTGAGGGTCTGTTCATCAAATGATTTGATCCAGACCTGCGCGGTTTCCACGAAGTCGATGGATACGCAAGTGGCCTGGTGAATGACGGCCACGCCGGTATGGACTTGATGTCGCCGACCTCGCAGGTGCCGAAGCATCGTTTCGGCTTTTTGCATATTCTCCGGCTTCCCTAACAGCCTTCCTTCGATTTCAATCACGGTATCGCTTCCGATAACCAGGTCTTGAGGGTGTTGATTGGCCACGGATTGGGCCTTGTCCCGCGCAAGTTGTCGGGTTTGCTCGATTGGTGGGAGATGTGGTGAGAAGATTTCC
>Ga0209536_100003788_pt1 | contig 24113 bp, 17 predicted proteins | sample DeeMarSeWOR28_12_FD_187461 | JGI IMG/M metagenome (GOLD analysis project Ga0209536, IMG submission 187461) | Marine sediment microbial communities from White Oak River estuary, North Carolina - WOR-2-8_12 (SPAdes) (version 2) | ecosystem: Environmental > Aquatic > Marine > Intertidal zone >...
AAGGTAAACTCGTGCCCCCCGATCTCCGATGATTCCCTGAGCGCGCCTTTTGCCGCCGCCGTTACTTCAGGTCCGACTCCATCGCCAGGAAGAAGCACGATCCTAGCTTTCATCGACTTCCCCCCCCTCCTCATGCTGAAGCTCGTACCGGTCGATTGCGTCGGAGAACCCCATGATGTAACCCAATTCGTCCACGCCGTTCAGCAGACAGGTCTTGGCGAATCGGTCGATGGGAAAGGAGCGTGAACCTCCCGGCCAGCGAATCTCTTGCCGGGGAAGGTCAATCGTGAGCTCCTCTTCAGGGTGCATCTCAACCATGGTGAAGAGTGTGCCCTGCGTCTCCTTGTCGACAACCACTGGTAGGAGGCCATTCTTCAGCGCGTTGTTGTAGAAGATATCTGCAAATGAACTGCTCACTACAGCCCTGAACCCGAAGTCGGTCAGCGCCCACGCCGCATGTTCACGCGAGGAGCCACACCCGAAGTTGCCGCCAGCAAGCAGAATCTGCGCGCCCTGATGTTCAGGCCGATTCAGAGAGAACGTCGGGACCGGCGAACCGCTGGAGTCAAATCGCAGATCGGCAAAGAGGCAAGTCCCCAAGCCCGCCCGCTCCGTCCCTTTCAGAAACCGGGCTGGGATTATCTGATCGGTGTCAATGTCGTTAGTCGGTAGCGGAACCGCCCTTGAGGCAAATGTCTCAATCCGATGCACGGATACCTCCGTTCAAGAGTGTTCGGACGTCCGTGATGACACCGGTGATCGCCGCGGCAGCCGCGGTAAGGGGCGAGGCCAGAAATGTCCGGGACCCTTTCCCCTGCCGACCCTCGAAGTTCCTGTTGGACGTGCTCACTGCGTACTGTCCCGGGAGGAGTGCATCGCCATTCATCGCAATACACATCGAACAACCCGACTCCCTCCACTCAGCGCCGGCCTCTTTGAATATGGCGTCCAGACCCTCGACCTCAGCCTGTTTTTTCACCATCTGGGATCCAGGAACGACCACAGTGCGAATTCCGTCGGCAACCCTCCGTCCCTTCAAGAGTGAGGCTACGAGGCGCAGGTCGGAGAGCCGGGAGTTCGTGCAGCTCCCGATGAAGACCACATCAATCGGATGACCGATTAACGGCGTCCCGGGCTGAAGGTCCATATACTGAAGAGCCTTTGAAAACGACCGGCGGTGCGAGAGATCAGAAAACTCCTCCGGATCCGGGATTGGCGCCGTCACGGGAAGCCCCATGCCCGGGTTTGTTCCATAGGTGATCATCGGCGCAATTCCATCGGCCTGGAGCGTGATCGAGGCATCATAGGACGCCCCCTCCTCGGTCGCCAGCTTTCGCCAGCGCTCGACTGCCCTGTCGAATTCAGCTCCCTTCGGAGCGAACTCTCGCCCGGAGAGGTATGAGAATGTGGTGTCATCCGGCGAGACCATACCCGCACGAGCTCCTCCCTCGATCGACATGTTGCATATGGTCATCCGCTCATCCATCGAGAGAGACCTGATAGCCGAGCCGGTGTATTCAAAAACGTGTCCGGAGCCGCCCGCCACCCCGATCCTGGCCAGGAGCGCAAGGATAACATCCTTCGCGGTGACACCCCGCTGGAGCCGCCCTTCAACCCGGACCTCATAGGTTCTGGGTCTGCGCTGGAGGAGGCACTGTGTCGCAAGGACATGGCCCACCTCCGTGGATCCGATCCCGAAGGCGAGTGCACCAAATGCCCCGTGCGTAGACGTGTGGCTGTCTCCGCAGACTATCGTCATCCCTGGCTGAGTCAGACCGAGTTCCGGGGGCATGACATGAACAATGCCCCGACGGGAGTCCCCCGGACCAAAAAGGCGGATGCCGGCCTGACGGGCATTCTCCTCAAGGACGCTGATCTGTTCGGCAGCCATCGGGTCGATGGAGTGTGCGTCGTACGGGATCGTCGGAATGCTATGGTCGACGGTACCCAGTGTCCTGTCCGGCCGCCGGACAGCGAGGCCGCGCCGGCGAAGTTCAGCGAACGCTTGGGGGGATGTTACCTCGTGAATCAGGTGCAGGTCTATGTAGAGCAGGGCCGGAGCGTCCTTCTCCGGGACCACAACGTGGCTTCCCCACACCTTGTCGAACAGGGTGCGCGGACCTCTCTTGCCTTTCGAGCCGGCTGTCTCAGCGACCGTCACGCTACACCTCTGCTCCCACCCCTGCATCCTGAGACACCGGCGAACTCTTTCCGTTGCTGTTCTTGGCCCTCCGAGAGGCACGGGCCCTGTTCAGCGCGCCAAGATAGGCCAGGACGCTGCCGGTCACAACGTCGGTGCTGGCAGCTCTGCCGTTGAAGAGGACTCCGTCGAAATTCACCTGCACGAACGCCTCCCCTATCGTATCGTGGCCCAGACTGACCGACTTCACGGAAAATTCCGTCAGCTTGCCGATAACACCGGTAATCCGCTCGATTGCCCTGTAGGCGGCATCCACCGGACCGTCTCCTGTAGCAGAGTCGACAAAGGTCGTGTCTCCCTGGCGGAGTTCCACCGTCGCGGTCGGTTTTACAGCGGTTCCTGTGCTGACGTGGAGCCCCTCCAGGTGGTAGTCCTCAGCGGTTGCGTAGGCACGGTCCTCCAGGATAGCTATCAGCTCCTCGTCATAGACTTCCTTCTTCTGATCGGCTACGATGCAGAAATCCTTGTAGACACGTTGCAGTTCCTCGGGACTCATCTCATATCCCAGTTCCTCGTACCGTTTCTTCAACGCGTGCCGCCCGGAGTGTTTCCCCAGAACGAGTGTGGTATGCTTGATCCCCACCGACTGTGGTGTCATAATCTCGTAGGTGATGGCACTCTTCAGGACGCCGTCCTGGTGGATGCCGGCCTCATGCGCAAATGCGTTGGCACCGACAATTGCCTTGTTGCGCTGAACCTGCATGCCGGTAAGGCTGCTCAGGAGTCTGCTCGATCGGAAAATCTCTTCGGTGTCCACGCCGGTCGCCACGCCAAGGCGTTCACGGCGGGTGTTGATAGCCATGACGATCTCCTCGAGCGCTGCGTTGCCTGCACGTTCGCCGATGCCATTCACCGTGCACTCGACCTGACGTGCGCCGTTCTCGACAGCCGAGAGGGAGTTCGCCACTGCCAGGCCCAGGTCGTTGTGGCAATGAGCGCTGAGCACAGCTCGCCCGATGTTGGGAACCCGCTCTCGGATTGCTCTGAACATCGCGCCGTACTCCTCGGGGATGGCATAGCCGACGGTGTCGGGAAGATTGATGACGGTCGCTCCCGCGTGGATAGCCGCCTCCACGATCTTGCTGAGGAACTCGATATCGGTCCGGGAGGCGTCTTCGCAGGAGAATTCTACGTCATCGCAGAGCGAGCGGGCGTATCGGACTGCCACGACCGCGTCCTCCAGCACCTGATCCCGTGTCTTCCGAAGCTTGTGCGCGAGGTGGATGTCTGATGTCGCGATGAACGTGTGGATGCGGGGACGCTCTGCCTCCCGGACGGCATTCCAGGCGCAGTCGATGTCGGCTTTGGTGGCTCTGGCCAGTCCGGCGATGGTGGATCCACGGACGGTGCCCGCGATCGCCCGAACCCCCTCGAAGTCACCTGTGGAGGCAATCGGAAATCCGGCTTCGATAACCTCGACGCGCATCCGTTCGAGTTGCCTGGCCATCCGGATCTTCTCGTCCCTGTTCATGCTGCAGCCGGGAGATTGTTCCCCGTCCCGCAACGTTGTATCAAAAATGACTACCTTGTTCTCCATGGCACGCTCTCCCCGTTAGGATCTTCGTCCTGTAGTGGCAATCACACCTCACCCTGGAATTCTCTCTTGAGGGCGACGCGACCCGTTCGCGCGAGCTCGCGAATTGTAAAGGGCTTCAACATTTTGATGATGGCGTCCACTTTCTGCTGGCTCCCCGTCGCTTCCAGGGTCAGCGTTCGTGGGCTGATATCCACCACCTTTGCGCGGAAGATCTCCGCGATCTGCATTATCTCGGGGCGCGTCTCTGGCGTGCTGCTCACCTTGGCCAGGACCAGCTCTCGCTCGACGAAGCTGTCGAACGTCAGATCCACGACTTTGATGGTATCGATCAGCTTGTTGAGCTGTTTTGTTATCTGTTCGATAATCTGGTCGTCCCCACGCGTCACCACCGTCATCCGGGAGATTTCCTCGTCTTCCGTTGGCCCCACCGACATACTGTCGATGTTGTAGCCCTTGGCGGCAAAAAGACCGGCGATGCGGTTGAACGCACCGAACTTGTTCTCCACGAGAATCGAGATCGTGTGTCTCTTCTCCCGTTTCTCCTCTGTCGGGGCACTACGTCTGCTGGACATTGGCCGTGACCGGGGTGTGCTCAGTGTTTGTTGATCTCTGCTGGACATTGTTGCCTTTCTCCAGAGTCATAATGGGTACACTTCCTGCCTGCCTCTCTTCCACCGGCTCGGGCGTATCGATCATCTCGTGCACCGACTGACCGGCCGGAACCATCGGGTAGACGTTGTCCTCCTTCTCGACCACGAACTCCAGGAGAACGGGTCCGTCCTTCCTCTCCAGCGCGCGGCGGAGGGCATCTTCCACCTCGTCGGCCCTCGTCACCTTGATGCCCGGACAACCATGTGCCTCTGCCAGTTTGACGAAGTCCGGGTTGGCGAGCTCCACGTGCGAGTATCGCCTTCGCCAGAAGAGCTCCTGCCACTGCCGCACCATCCCCAGGAATCCGTTGTTGATCACCAGGATCTTCACCGGAAGCCGGTGTTCGACAATCGTCGTCAGCTCCTGTGCGTTCATCTGGAAACCACCATCCCCGCTGATGGATACAACGGGGAGATCAGCACGGCCAAAGGCAGCACCCATTGCGGCAGGAAGCGAGAACCCCATAGTGCCCAGGCCTCCTGAGGTAATGTGGGTCCGCGGATGGGCGAAATTGAAGAACTGCGCCGCCCACATCTGGTGCTGGCCCACATCGGTCACCACAATGGCGTCGCCGCCGGTCAGCTCGCCCAGTTTGTGAATCACATGCTGTGCACGAATCTTCTCCCCGGTCCTGTACCGGAGGGGGTGTTCGCGTTTCCACTGCTCAATCGTGGCGAGCCAGTCGGCAGTATCCAGAGGCGTGACGTGTTCAGTGAGCCGGGAGAGGACTCGCTTGACGTCGCCGACGATCGGGACGTCCACCTGGACGTTCTTGCTGATCGCTGCGGGATCGATGTCTATATGTATGACCTTTGCCTCAGGTGCGAAACGCTCCACGTCCCCGGTCACCCGATCGTCGAACCGAGCGCCAACGGCTATCAGGACGTCACAGTAGTTGACGGCCATGTTCGAATACCAGGTCCCGTGCATTCCGAGCATCCCCATCGAGAGCGGATCCGTTTCAGGAAAGGCGCCCAGTCCGTGGAGCGTCGTCGTAACCGGGCATCGGAGGTGCCGTGCGAACGCGGTGAGCTCCCCGGCAGCGTCGGAGAGAATCGTCCCGCCGCCAACGTAGAGCACGGGCCGGATGGCCGTGTTGATGACCTCCGCTGCCTTCTTGATCTGTTTCTGGTGCCCGTCCACGGTCGGAGCGTAACTGCGCACAGTGGCCTCCCGCGGATACTCGAACTTCGTCTTCTGCGCCATGACATCCTTCGGAAGGTCGACCAGTACCGGCCCCGGCCGCCCGCTCGTTGCCAGAAAGAACGCCTCTTTGATCGTCTTGGCCAGCTCCTTGACGTCACGTACCAGGTAGTTGTGTTTCGTGATAGGCCGGGTGATCCCGACGATGTCGGCTTCTTGGAATGCGTCATTCCCGATCAGCCGCAGAGGCACCTGTCCCGTGAACACCACGAGGGGAATGGAATCCATGAACGCGTCCGCGATGCCGGTGACGGTGTTCGTTGCCCCGGGACCGGACGTTACCAGCGCAACGCCGGGCTTTCCCGTAGCCTTGGCATACCCTTCCGCTGCATGCGTGGCACCCTGCTCGTGCCTTGTCAGCACGTGCTTGATGTTCGAGATATCGTGCAGCGCATCGTATACGCCGATCGTCGCCCCTCCGGGATAGCCAAAGACCACCTCTACCTCCTCTTCAATGAGACTCCGGACGAATATCTCAGCTCCCGTCATGACCTTGCCGAAATGCTGTCCCCCATGCCCACTACTTCCCTTGTCCGATGGCATTGTTCCTGTCCTCAGTTGTGGTGTTGTTCTTCTGTCAAATCGGTAACAGCTCCCGTGCTGCTGCTGGAGACCACCCGAGCGTATTTCGCTAGCACCCCGCTTCTGTAGCGCGGGGGGGGCGGAGACCAGCGCGACCTGCGCTCCGCCAGTTCTTCGTCGGAGACCTGCAGATGGAGTAACCCTTTGGTCGAGTCGATGGTAATCCTGTCACCGTCCTGGACCAGGGCCAGCACTCCCCCGACAGCGGCCTCGGGGGAGACATGTCCCACCACCATGCCGTAGGTCCCCCCGGAGAACCTGCCGTCTGTGATGAGGCCCACCGAACCTCCCAGCCCTGCTCCCACCAGAGCTGATGTAGGAGCGAGCATCTCCCGCATGCCGGGGCCTCCCTTTGGCCCCTCGTACCGGACGACGACCACATCACCCTCCCGGACCTGTCCTGCCAGGATCGCCTGCAGGCACAACTCTTCTGAATCAAAAACACGCGCGGGTCCTGTAATCCTCGGCTCCTTCACGCCTGTGATCTTGGCCACCGCGCCCTCGGACGCGAGGTTGCCCCGGAGCACGGCCAGGTGACCCTCCGGGTAGACCGGATTGCTCCATGGATGAATGACGTCCTGGCCGGCTGGAGGCACGGCCGGGATGTCGGACAGACTTTCGGCCACAGTCACACCCATGATGGTCCGTGCATCCCCGTGGAGTACCCCGTTTTCCAGAAGAATCTTCATGACTTGCGGCACCCCACCGGCCTGATGGAACTCCGTCGTCACGTAGCGACCCGACGGCTTGAGATCACAGAGAACAGGCACACGTTTCCGGATGTCTTCGAAATCCTGGAGAGTGAGCCGGACACCGGCACTATGGGCAATTGCCAGAAGATGGAGTACAGCGTTCGTTGATCCTCCAAGCGCCATGGTAACAGCGATTCCGTTTTCAAACGCCTTGCGTGTGAGAATCTGTTTCGGAGTGATACCGCTCTTGACAGCGTTCACCAGCACCTCGGCCGACTTCGCCGAACTCTCTGCCTTCTCGTCATCTTCAGCGGCCATGGTGGAGGAGTAGGGAAGAGACATCCCCATTGCCTCGATAACAGAGGACATCGTATTTGCGGTATACATCCCTCCGCAGGAGCCGGCACCGGGGCAGGCGTTTCGTTCGACGGCCAGCAGTTGTTCATCCCCGATCTTCCCCGCACTGTACTCGCCGACTGCCTCGAAGGCACTGACGATCGTCAGATTGCGCCCCTCCAGGACACCCGGCTTGATTGTCCCGCCGTAGACGAAAATCGCGGGGATATTGAGACGTACCATGGCAATCATGGCTCCCGGCATGTTCTTGTCACAGCCGCCGATCGCCACGAGTCCATCCATACACTGCGCGTTGCAGACCGTTTCGATGGAATCGGCGATAACCTCGCGGGAGACGAGGGAATACTTCATCCCCTCTGTCCCCATGGAGATGCCATCGCTCACGGTAATGGTGCCAAATTCCTGAGGCATCGCCCCGCTCCGGCTGAGGGCAGTGGAGGCCCTCAAGGCCAGATCGTTCAGGCCGACGTTGCAAGGGGTGAGATTGCTGTAGGCGTTGGCCACTCCGATGATCGGCTTTTCGAAGTCCAGGTCGCTGAACCCGACAGCGCGGAGCATTGCCCTGTTCGGGGTCCGCTGGACACCCGCAGTTACTGTCCTGCTTCGGAGTGTTTGATGCTGTTTCTTCTTCATGCCGGTTCTTCCTCAGCGCACACACGATTCTCCCGTCCGCCAGAGGGGAACCAAGCTTCGCCTGTTAAATCTCTTTTTGGGGTCTTAGGGTGTGCTGGTTAGCCTCTGGCGCTCGCTCATCCTAGAAGGAGAACAAGAATAGCCAGAAGGCTAAGCAGTAGCAGGAGGTGGTTTGACAGGCAGACACACGGAACGGCCCGGAGAATGCTCGAAGGCATTTCGGGGGCTGCAGCACTCGCGGTATTTTCCGTGATGTCCATTAGTCGCTTGCTTCAAACTGAAATAGTAATATACTGATTATGTGACCTATGTCAAGGGGTCCCCCCAACTTTTTCTCCCGCCAAACCTTGATTTTCAGCATCCAGAGCGTGGTGCAGCCAACTGCCACCCCCCCTTTCCTCTCCCCGGAGCGATGCGTATATTGATGAAAATCTTCCTTCCAAGGGTGGATCCATGAGAAGAGCAACCATCGCCTTGCTGCTGGTTCTGCTCCTCGCGAGTCATGCGGAGAGCGAAGATCCGGTCTCGGGGATCATCTACTTTGCGGATGGGTCAGAACTCCGCTTCCAGGATCTGTCGAAGATCACGGGAGCACGCATTGATCTCGGGCTGAACATTCTCCAGAAGCGAATTCACCGCCTCTACGACTCCAAGGAGATCTGCCTCTTCTATCACAACTCCGACAGGTGGGTACACCTGTCCGAACTGGAATACCTGCATGTCGAGACCCACGAGGTCACGGAGGGGCATTTCATCAGGGGACCAATCCTCATCAGAACCAAGGACGGCGGGACCCTCATGAATGACCTCGAGCTTCGCTACCTGGTTGATGTCGTGGTGCTCGACGACTCAACAGGCGAGAGCCACACGATCGAAGGTATGCCTTTCGCCGAGGGAGGGGGCCTGAAGATCAGAAGAGTTGTTTTTGACTGACCGACAGATTCGGTTCATTTGACGAGCATCATCTTCTTCGCATCAACGGTTTCACCAGCAGTCAACCGGCAGATGTAGACTCCGCTCGCAAGTCGCGCGCCGCCGAACACCACGGACTTGTACCCGGCATCCTCGGTCCCTTCGACCAGCGTCGCAACCTCCTCACCGAGTGCGTTGAACACCTTCAACGTCACGTACGCCCTCTCTGGCAACTCGTACTGAATGGTGGTCGCCGGATTGAACGGGTTGGGATAGTTCTGGTGGAGAGTAATCGAAGCGGGAACAACACCGTCCTCCCCTGTTGGCGTGGCTGTCACGGGCCCCTCCACATAGTGGACGGTCAGCCGCGGGTGATTCATGAACCACTCGTCGTCGTTGTCTTCAAAGGTGAAGTAGGTGTCGTCCGGATAGGTATCGAGTTTCTCATACTGGAGACCGCAGTTGGCCGCGGGATTGTCCACCCAGGATTGCAGCAATGCCGTTGGCAGCCCGATAGTCCCGTCAAAGGCAATCCCGGTGCCGTCGCCCCTGATTGTATGGCTTTCGATCGGTGCAAAGGCCCGATCGCTGATCCCCCTGCAACCCGGTACCTCCCAGGCCTCGACATTGTGCCGGGCAGAGTTCCAGGTCACCTCACCATCCAGGGCTTCCACATGGTCAATGCCCCTTCCTTCGTTCCATTGCCTCACGAGCTGGTACACTGCGACGGTGGCTTCATGCGAACCATTGGTGTTCGCTTCAACGCCACCCGAGAAGATATAGGTCAGCTTTCCCCCGACGATCCTCTTGCCGGCAAGATAGTTTTCCAATCCCCTGAACTGTACGAGTCCGGCATCCCACCAGTAGAGCGGGGCAGCTGACCCTCTCGCCCCGTAGTTGCTGTTCGGGTATAGGTGGTAGATGACCGTGGCCTCGCAGCCATCATAGATCTCGTCATCTATCCTCAAACCATTCTGAAGAACGATCGTTTTGTGTCCGTCAGGCTTGATGGGGAAGATAGCTCTGTTCGTGTCTTCGAAGGCGGATGAGAGAGCGCGGACCCCAAAGTAATGTGTCACATCCGGGTCCAGTCCCTCAATCTCATATGCGACTTCACCCGTCTCATAGTCCGGAGATGAGAAGTCCAGGTCGCCCGCCTCAGTGCTGCGAACGATCTGATAGAGAACAGCTTCATCGGTTCTCGCCTTCCACCACGTGACCCTGACCCTGCCTGGCTCGCCGGGGAAGCCGAGTACCTCAGCGACCCCATGGAACTTCCGCTGCATAATGGTATTTCTGAAGTTTCCGATGATAATGGGACCCGCCTCACTTGGGTAACTCATGCTCTCGATGTGGAGTTGTGTACCGTAGAGGGGCATGGTGATATGACGAACGAACGTAGAGTAGCACGTGCGCGTCGTAGCGAGGTTACGATAGCAGTCCGGTATGTCAGCGATGCTCTGACTATGGGCCGCATAGGCGGTGTAGGGATTGGGACAACCACTCAGGATTTCATCATCGGCGAAGATCGTTGCGGTCTGGTAACCCCGCTCGCCGCTTCGCCATGCACAGATCCCACCCCTTGCCATCTGCAGGAACTGGTGGCCCGCACAGAAACCCATTGTGGGTCTTCCGGGGTTCCTCAGGAGCCGCACATAGGAATCCAGACTCCCATCATAGAAGGGTACGTCCGATGTGGTCCCTCCCTTAATCAGGAAGGCGTCTGCTTTGACAGAGTCCGCGCGTTCCCTGGAGGCATAGTACCAGTTGTCCTCCACGAGGTAGACACTGTCGAACCTGAGATAACTGTTTTGCCAGACAGGTCGCAGGCTCGGAGCCGATGAGGGTTTTGGCCCGTATTCTACGCCGTAGATGACCGGGTAGGGCCCCTGTTGACCCTCCCCGGAGGATATCAGACTGGTCGGATCCGTGCCGGCAAGAAGCGGCGACATGGAGATGACCGAAAGCGCAGACAAAAGCAGTGAGATCTTCATCTGTCTTCTTCGCTAGAGTTCCTTGACTCCCCAGGAACGGCATATACTGTCCCAGGAGACAGTATTGGGCTTCAGAAACCTCCGCCGCACGGTCTCGATCTTCTCTCCTCGCACTTCGATCTCATCAAGGCTTCCGGGTCTCATGCCGACCTTCTGTGCCCACCTGAATGTGGGCACCTCATGCATCTCAAAACCCATGAGGCTCGCTGCAACCATGTCCGTTGCGAGGGGGTTTGTGCCTGCAATGACAAGCCCCATCTTCACCAATCTCCCCTCAGTCGGACCCTGCCCCTCCATGGCACTGGAGCCGTCGACGACAACCAATCCGAGTTTGTTCGCCTTCACCATGTCGACTGTCTCAAAGGCCACCCCCGGCGAGCCGGCCCTGTACGCGTGATCATGCACCCAGCCCCTGACAGAGGCGTAGACCTGCCCGGGATAGAGGCCTATGAGGTTCTTCATGCCAAGGGTGACCGTGGCAAGAGAATGGGTTTTCATCATTGGCACCGAGCAGAGCAGATCGATCTCGGTCAGGGAATGGTGGAGCCTGATCGAATCGAAGGCCAGACCGTCGGGAACTGGGACATCAACCATATCGCCCGTGTGCAGATTGAGCAGCGGCACATGAAGTGACTTTGCGAGATCGGTGTATCCCAGTCGATCGTAGACATAGCGCTGCATCCGGTCCAGCATCTCCCGGTTCTTGGTCCGGAACACCTCCCCTCCTATCGCGTTGAATCCTCCCGCTGCGGCAGATCCCTCCCCGATACTGACATCTTTGCCTGATTTCTTCATCAATCGAACCAGCGCCCGGATCACATCGGGCTTGGTCGTAAAGGCGGCATCCTCGGCCACCAGGTTCGGCTTGAGCATGAGACGCTCTCTTCCTTTCGCCACCGTTTCCATTCCACCGAGCATGTCGATTGCCTCCTCTACCGCTGTCCCTGTTCGACCGTTTCGGATTCTCACCACGCTGACCACATGCTCGGGCTTCTCAACGGGGGCGGCAAGAACAGAAGAACGCCCCCCTGATTCCGCGATCCGGGATGCAAAGGGCATGGCAGTCACACCCATCACGATGCCCGCACTGGTCTTCAGGAAGTGTCTTCGGGATACACTATTCGGTTTCACGGGTGTTTCCCTACGGCTTTGAGAACGCGCTCACCGATGACGTAGACAGATTCGTTCACCTTGGAATTGAACAGGAGAACAGATCCTGTCGATGCAGCCTTGTTGAACCCCAGATACGAATCATAGCCACCTGTGCCTCCACCGTGGTAGGTCACCACCTGGCCGTCATCCAGTTCCTGTATGAACCAACCCAGGCCCATCTCCCCAAGTGAACCCTGATGGAATTGCGGCTGATGGCTCAAATCCATCGCAGGTTTCAGGGGTGACTGCACCAAACCCAGATTGGCCTCCATGTACTTGAGCATATCGTTCGCAGAACTCTTGATGAACCCCGCTCCCTGGAAGATATCCTGGGCCGTCCAGTTCGGTACCATCGTCAGTGTAGAATTGTGTCCAACAGCGAGGTTACTTCTCTGTTGATCAGTCAGGAACAGCGAACTGTTCCCCATGGCCAGAACATCAAAAATCTCCCGCGTGAGGACCTGTTCATAGGATGTCCCATCAACCAGTCCAACAACATGTCCGGCCAGACCCATGCCCATATTGGAGTACAACCAGTAGGTGCCAGGCGTGAACTCCAATTGGCAGTAATTCGTCAGACAGTCATAGACGTGTTCCGTCGTATAGACTGCGTATGGATCGCTGGGTTGATATCCGGGTGGATACGGGTAGTTTGCCTCTTGTGGGCGCCGGGGAATGCCTGAGGAGTGTGTCGCAAGATGGAAGAACCTGATTTGCACCCCCTCCCTTGAAGGCATGGATACCTTGTCAGCTGGCAGGTAGTGACCTACCGTATCATCCGAGAGACTGCCCTTCAGGAACATGTCGGCCATGAGGATGCAGGTGAAGGTCTTTGTGATAGAGCCAATCTCAAATACGGTGTTTGCATCGGGAGGTTCTGCAGAGCTAGTGGCTTTCGTGCCATAGGAGAAAAAGAGCTTGTTGTGCTGTCTGTCAATGATGCCGAAGACCGCTCCGACTCTGACGTATTCGCTGGCAATCTGGTCTATCTCTTCCTGTAAGCTCCCGGGCTGAGGATTGGTCGGCGTCTCGTCCTTGCTGCAGCCTGGGTTGACGAGGAGATACGCCAGAGAACACAAAACAACGAGAGGTCTCAATCCGCGAATCGTGCTTGCCATCTTCCTTCTCATCGCGCGGGCTCCATCTGTGACCAAAACAGTGCCAGTCGAATCGTGAGGAGAGGGTGTGGAACAGGAAAAAGGCTGTCGTTAAGAACAGAGGTCCGGTGCAGTCCGCAGAAGAGTGGTGCTTTGTCAAATGTACGCCCTGTCAGGACGTGTGTCGAGGAGGCTGGACGGGGCGAAAAGCGTCTGGCTCCCCCCCCCAGTTGCCACTTAGTTGGTCTCCTCAGGTATCACTTTCGCACTGTCGGCCCACACCTGCAGGACAACACGTACCGGGGATTTCTCATCCTCGCCTGTCTTTCTGCCGACACCCTCGAGGACGAGCCTCCCTTTAGCAAGCTCGAGAATGGTGTACCTGCCGTCCTCTGTTTCCAACCAATCTTGCCCCTCCGGTACTTGAGCCAGTTTCCACATTTCTAACCCCCGGAAACTCCCCGCACCGCCTTCGAGAACAACGGGCCGCCGGTAGTACTCCTGTGCCCTCGTGGCCAGGCTGAGAAGTTCCTTCGTCACTCTGCTCCGGTTATTCTCTCTGCCCAGATCATGAAAGAGCAGAAGCAACACAGCAACGGCAAGAAAGAAGGCGGTGATCGCAACGATAGCCGCGGGGATCTTCACAACACGGGTCTCTGATGTCGGGAAGGCTGGCTTTACGTAAGTGTAGGACAGAGAAGTGAATTAGTCAAATTGGCACTCCACCGCCCCCGGGAAGCATCTCTGTTCACCACTCGCTTTCACAGTCACCTCCGGCAAGCCACGTCTGGAACACCCGCAGACCGATGTCTCTTCCGGACTAGAAAGCGATCCCCATCTGGAGACCGGGCCATACGATGAAGCCGTCACGTATCAGGAAGTCGACCGTCCCTCTCAGAACAAATCCTCCATCTGAGCGGTATTCAAATCCTGGCCCGATGTAGTAGTATGCTCCGGAGGCATCACCGTCGAAAACCCCTGAATCATCCGACGACGACCCAAAAACTACGCCTCCCGTAATACAGGGCGCAGCATTGCTCGTGCTGAGATATGCACGGCCCCCAAGGCTGAGAAACCCAAAACTCTCCTCATTGCTCGCAAGCAGCGACCCGCCCACTTCAACGCCAAACTGTTCTGCCACCATGCGCTGATAGGAGAGCGAATAGAGAATACAGCGTCCGAGCAATTCCAGCGTGAAATCATTAGGTGCGTCAGCTCTGCTCTGGCCATTCCCGTTTTCCGCTGGAAGCAGCAAGACAGCCGCAATGATGGCTACCAGTGTTATTCGTCCGCGTTTCATACTAACCTCCTGCCGGTTTCTGGCTTTCATGAGACCACTCTGGGTTTCCTATCGCCCCCACCCACATAGTAGTAACTCCTCCCCCCTCACTTGTCATGAAGTTGTCAAACTCCTGTAATATCTTTCCGGGGGGTCGCAGTGCTCCATCATGAAGCCACTGTTTCAGACACTGCGTGACTGCAACTCGTTCCGGGACGCTGTCAGGAGAGCCTCCAGCCAGCTGGACAGCTTCCTGTTCGGGAACTGGCTGCCGCCTTGGGAGGAGTCACTGGAGGGTGAGTGTACAACGGGACAGGAGGAAGAGGTGAGGGCAGGAAGAGCGTGAGGCAACTCCGCTGCCTGAAGAAGAACAATGCAGCACGACAATGGTCTAGAGCTATCGCGCCGCTGCCTATTTCATCAAAACCATTTTTCGGATGAACCTATGACCGCTATCGCTGACCAGGCGGATGAAATACACACCGGAGGCCACCACACGGCCCTGATCATTCGTCCCGTCCCAAAGGAACCAGTGGCGCCCCGCATCGAGTGGCCCGTCATGGAGCGTCCGCACCCGTTCTCCCAGAATCGTGTACACGCTCAGCGCCGCGGACGATCTCCAGGGAACGGTGACCGGAATCGTGGTGGATGGATTGAACGGGTTCGGGAAGTTGTTCCCCAGCGCGAATTCCTTTGGCATGGTCTCGTCAAGAACACTCCGAACAGCGTCCTCGCGACCCACCACGACCCGGAAATGAGACACCGGAGTGGCGGGTATGAAGCGGTAGAGCGGATCAGTGCGAAGATCCACGGACCGGCTGCGATCGTCATCGATCAAAACAATCATGTGCTGATTTGACACAGATGCCACCCCGGCAAACGAGAGCTGCGCCGGGTGTTGAGGCTTCGCCCGGACCTCCATCCGCCATGTCTCCAGCCGGTCAATCATCGGCCGTATGTCAGTGGCAAAGGTACCGCTCTCCGCACCCCATTCAGGGTGACTGAAGTACGCCTCCGGGAGCGTACCCACCCCGCGCGGATAACGGTAGTCGTAGCGATCGCGCCCCGTACGAGCGCCGGGCGACACACCAAATGAGGCCAGGCGATCGACATACTCCTGCGCCATGAATTCGACCTCCACCCTCCAGGACCCCTCGGCCAGAACATCCTGCTTGAGCAGACGCGCCTCCCTGAACGGGATCACGAGTGATGAGATGTTTCCTACGTTGTCGTAGAGGCATCCCTCGAAGGGAGACAGGATATCCGGGATCGAGAAGGAGCTGTTGAAGGTGTACACACCGCCGAGAACCGAGGGCTCGTTGGCAGCCTGGACGTCTGCCCATGCGACGGGGATGGAGAATGGATTGCTGATCAGATTCCACCCGGGATGCAGGGGAATCCGAACGGAACTTGTTGAATCCAGAGGTACGGTTGGCACCGTTGCATCTATCGCCAGCGGTCCCCTGTGCAGCAACCAGAACGCGCGCCCGGTCGAACAATTGAACGTAGCCGTCACGTCAAATGGCACCAGATAGTCGCTGCTCCCTCCGTTGTCCCAGTACACTACCCAGTCCTGATCTTTGGATCCCGAGAGGAATTGACTGATTGGCATATCCCCCACGCCTGGCAACCCTACAATCCTGTAGTCCGTCCCCTGAAAATCCGAGTTGTGTGCATACGACGGAAAGACGATCGTATGCTGCAGGGTGTACGTCGTGGGATAGACGACTCCCTCCACAACGAAGCCGCCCTCGAGGCTCGCGACCCCTCCGCCGGGAGACGGATTGAGAACCAGTACCGTGCGCGGGCCTTCATCAGCGCTCAAGCCGATACTGAGATCGACAGTAATCTGTGAATCGCTGACCACCGTCTCGTACGTCGTGATGTTGTTCCCCAGCATAACTGTCGTCACTCCCGGAAGGAACCCGGACCCTGTAATCCTCAGGCTCAAGCTCTGCCCTCTCTCTCCAAAGGAGGGAGAGACGCCGGTCACGTGGGGAACGGGATTGTTCACCTGGAAGGTGTCACTCTGGCCACTCTCAACTCCACCTGTCCGCAGGGCAAAGAGAACCGCTCGTCCCGCGTTTTGCACTGCGACGGCGTGCGAGGCGAGGACTCCCGCCCCGAAGGGCGGAGTTGTTCCCCCTCCCAGTGTCAGCGCCCCCGAAGAGGAGAGATCCACTGTACCGGTGAAGCCTGTTGCGGTGTTCCAGAACCTGTCCTGCGCCGTAACGCGGACATCAAAAGGCGCTTGTGCCAACTGGGTCCCGAGTGCCCCGCCGACTTCAGCTTCGATGCGAAAACTGCTGACCGGGCCAGGACGATTCGTGAGCTCGAAGAAAGCCTGGGATGCAACCCCAGCAGCCCGGGCCACAACGGTGAAGGATCCGGACTTGGAATTGGCAACAAACAGCGGAGCGTCCGCGACGCCGTTGGTGTCTGTACCCACGTTGATAATCGTACCGCTAGGAAACACACCACTTGCTCCTTCGACGGGAGCAGTAAATGTCACGAGACAACCGTTGACTACGTTTCCATAGGCATCTTTCACCATGGCACGCAGGTGAAACGGATAGGCGCTGTTCACTTCCGTAGTCTGCGGCGTCCCTGCGACAGGAGCGATCGAGAAGGCGGCCCCGGCTGTGTTGGTCAGGGCAAACAGTGCAGGGCTTGCCACGCCGGGGGAAGTCGCTGTCACGGCATAGGCCCCGACCGTGAGATTCGCGGTGAACGGTGGTGCGGTTGCCACTCCTGATCCGTCCGTCGTACCGACGGCACTCTGCCCGTCGCCCGGGAAATTCCCGCTCGCTCCCGTCTGCGGAGCAGCAAATGTGACCTCGGCCCCATTGACAGGATTCCCAAAGCTGTCCTGAACGCTCGCGGCAAATTGTACCGGAAACGCCGTTCCCACCTGGGCATTCTGCGGGGTACCAGCCACCGCCGTAATCCTCCCCACAGCGCGCGGCGCATTCGTCAGTGAAAACAGAGCAGGCGTCGAAACACCGCTTACTCTGGCCGTCACCTCATAGGACCCGGCCACCGAATTTGCCGTGAACACAGGTGCGAGAGCGACACCGGAACCGTCTGTCAACACGGTGTTGACCCCACCGACAAATGTGCCGCTTGCTCCCGAGGGGGGAGCGGTAAACGTCACGGCAGTACCAGCGACGGGATTTCCGGCGGAGTCCTTCACCGTTGCGGAGAAACGGGTCTCAAACGGGGTTCCGACCTTCGTGGACTGGGGTGTTCCCGCAGTTGCGGCAACAGTCGCAGGAGATCCGAACGTGACCGTAATGATCCCCGTCGGCGTGGGAATCAGGCCCCCCGCGTTCGCCCGAATGCGGGTTGCCCCCGCCAAGCGGCCAGTGAACACTGCTCTCTTCCGATCCCCGCTCGGGACCAGATCACCCGAAACAATCCCACCTGTGGAATTCACCAGATACCAGTTTTCTGCCGCAATGTTCGACACGAAATTGCCGTTGAGGTCGCGGGCAATCGCATGCACGGTGAGATGACTCCCGGAGGGCAAGCTCTGATCTGGAACGACCGTTCCCGTTCCATTCGCAGCGGTCTCCACCTGAATCCTCGTAGCGGTCGCGTTGTTCACCACGGTGATGGTCCCCGACGAGACCGAGGTCAGCCCCGGCACAGAAGCTTTAATGACTGCTGACCCTACACCGGCACCTGTGAATGTCGCGCTCCTTCGGTCGACACTCGGGACGAGATCAGATTGCACCACGCCCCCCGTAAGATCCTCCAGCAACCAGGAAGTCGCGACAGTGTCGGAGACAAAGTTGTCGAAGGCATCGCGGGCAATCGAATAGACTACGATGGACGTCCCAGAAGAGACAGTCTGCGTGCCAAGAAGCGTACCGCTCCCGTCGTCCTCTGTTTCCACACGCACCTGTGACGCTGACGCGGCAGCAATGGTAAAGGGATCGCTGACAACAGCACCGGGCGTAGTGGAAACCGTCGATCCCGTCGCTGTCAGCGTGTAGCCCGGAGCGGCCTTGTCGATCCAGAGCCCCTTGAAGCTCGCCTTGCCAGTCACTGTATCGACGGAAAGAGTCGTCACCCCATTTAACGAGCTGCCTGATCCTGCATGGGTGTGAAGGGCAATCGTGACATCCTGCGGTACTCCGGTCACCAGGTTTTCAAACTGGTCCTCAAGCGCGATCACCGGCTGAATCGGAAACGCAACCCCCGCCGTTGCATTACTCGGACTCGTCGTGAACACGAGCTTGCTGGGAGGTGCCGGGGATACCGTGAACGGGTCGCTCTGCGCCTGAATCAACCCGGAAGCGGTCGCGGCAAGAGACTTCTCTCCAACCTGGTCTATGCTGAGATTGCTGAATGTGGCAAGTCCTGAAGCATCCGTGAGTTGCGTGGTCGCTCCCGAGAGTGTCCCGGTGCTCCCTTGAGCAAGCCTCATCCGAATCGAGAGTCCCGCCTTCCCGATATCATTGCCCAGGGAGTCGCGCACCTGAACCGTCACCGGGGGGGCAATGTTCTCACCAGCCGCGGTCGTGCTGGGTTGCTGAACAAAGGCGAGCTCTGATTCTGCGGCTCCAGAGACTGCAAACGGCGAACTGAGAGCAGAGGTCAAACCTTCGCTTGTTGCAGTGAGTACCTTCTGGCCGGAGAGATTGATGCTCAGATCGTCGAAACTGGCAAGGCCGGATTCGTTGGTGGTCCTCGTTGTTGTTCCACTCAGCTCCCCTGTCCCACTCGAAAGCTGAAGGGCAATGCTCACTCCGGCAGTCGGGACATCGTTGCCCAGGGCGTCTTGCAGCTGCACCGTCACCGGGGGCACGATCGGTGATCCCGCCACCACATTGGTTGGCTGTTGGATGAACTCAAGGGCTTTTGCCGAATCAGCGGAAATGGTGAAGACATCACTGGTCGCAGCGCTGAGACTGCCGCTCGAGGCCGACAGTGTTTTCACTCCTGAGAGGTTGATGCTCAGATCATCAAATGTCGCGATACCCGAAGCAGTGCTCCTTGTGAGTGTACCGCTTAAGATGCCACTCCCCGTCGCGAGTGTGATGGCGACCGGCGTTCCTGAAGTCGTGACATCGTTGCCAAACGCATCCTTCAAGCGGACGGTTACCGGTGGAGTGATTACCACCCCCGCCATGGTATTCGTTGGGTGCTGCATGAAAGTCAACCCAGCGGCGTCTGCAGGCTCCACCAGAACCGCTCTTGAGGTATCCCTGGTCAGCACCCCGCTCCTGAAGAGGATGGTCATTGTGCCTGCAACGTTGTGGGAGAGATTCACAAACGTTGCCACCCCCCTTCTCGCGGTCACCGTGACGGTTCCCTGCAGGGTCCCGTTTCCCTCGAGACGGGCTGCCTCCACAACCGTACTGTTATCGGTGGTCACCAGATTGCCGCCCGCATCTACCACCCAAACAACGGGTTGCTGGGCAAATGGTACTCCTGCCGTGGCCTTTGCCGAGGGTTCACTTTCTATCTGCAGCCGCGCAGGCTGACCCAGAACGATGTCGAAGGATCTGCTGGTGGCCGGGTCGAGACCCGAACTCGAGGCCCTCAGTCTCTTGGCGCCAATCAGGTCAATGCTCAGATCGTCAAATGTCGCCAGACCCTGGTCGTCTGTGGAGCGGGTTGTGGTCCCGCTCAGTGTCCCGCTCCCCGAGGAGATGGTCATACTGATGAGCACCCCGGGCTGGGCGACATCCTTCCCCTTTCTGTCCTTGAGCTGGACCGTAACGGCAGGCGAAATCTTGGTGCCGGCTTCGGTGTCCGTGGGGTCTTGATCAAAGACAACCCTGCTGGCAGCCTCTATGGCAGAGATCGCGTCGTCTGGCCCCACTGTGCTTTCAGTCTGATTGCCTGTGACGGGGGTTGGACCGGTGTCCGTCATCCCTGACGGTTCCTTGGCAGCTCCGGCGGACCCGCCGGATTCAGAAGCGGGATTCGCCGCGTTGCCAAAGCCAAGATTGCGGTCAGGGCCAGGAAGCGTGTCGTGTATGCCAGTTGAAGAGACTTCAATTCTTGGCGCACTCCTTGGAGTGTTTGACGCTGCCGGAGGGGTCTGCGCAGATGCAACGGATGCGCAGAACAGCATCGAAGAAATGATCGCAAGAGAATCGCGAAGGCAATTCATGATCAGGATTTCATCGTTTGATGATCACCGGCGAAGATGTGCCGGAAGAGAAGCTGTCCTCGAAAAACTCCAAACCCTGGAGGGCGAAACCGGCCCTCCTTCAGCTGAGTACTGTACTGTCGAGAAGGCCTATGCGAGCGATGCTGGGGGTGCCCTGAGCCTTGTCTTTTTGCGTCCGGAGGAGGTGCACGAACATCAGCGGCCCCTGCAACGCCGTTCAGGTTCATGCACGGGGTTAAATGCCGCTGCTGGAAATCTATTCCCGCAATGTGGAAATGTCAAGAGACCAGGTAAACTTGCTGGCCGCTTATTCCCTGAAAGTCTTTCTACTATATCAGGTTAGTGGCTTCAGCGTTCTTTTCCCGTGACCCCGGTCACGAGATGGCTCCCGCAACGTTCTCCCCACAGATCGGACTCCATGAGGAGGATTTGTCCACTATCCGCGGCAAACAGACAGGTATACAGCCCAACCTCCAGGGCTTGAACCCCGAACCCAACGATTAGGAGCCGGGATCAGCGCGTTTGTGAAGGAACGACTCATGACGTACCTCACTGTCACACCCCCCCCGTTGTGCATCTTCAGACGTACCACCTTCGCTACTCGTCCGTCCTGAGAGAATTAGTCGCTTTGCAGGTTCTCACTGGCCGCATCTGATTCGGCTCCCTTGCTCTGCTGCAATCTGTAGGGGTCGCCGGCAAGGTTGCCGGCCCCATTCCCTCTTGCTGAAACGAATCTCGGGCCTGCACCCGGGGCTACTAGTTCTCGTGCCCGGAAAAGCCACGCTTGCATCCGAACACTCACCCCGACCCCTCCAGGGCACGGTCTAATGCCTTCTTGATGGCATCTATTCCCACCCCCTGCACTACCGGGGGCGGATCATACCAGGCGTTCCCCTCAATGAGCCGGGGCCCATCTTCGGCTACCGCGACATCCCAGCCGACTGTGCGGAGCGGCATGAATCTTGATGCTGCCACACTCACCAACTCCCGGACTTCATTCGTTGTACTGGGGTTGAACGGGTTGGGATAGTCTTGGGCAAGCCCAGAGTGGTTCGGGATTCCGCTTTTCGCGCTCGGGTCGCCCTTCACCCAGGTGACCTCACCTGTTGTTGTGCGGAGTATTATGCCATAGTACCCTACCGCCGTGCCGGTTTCGGCATCGGTGAATGAAACACCCACGAGACGCTCCGTCATTCCGCTCGACTGGCTCACCCAAGTTGCACCTCTGTCGGTCGTACGTTTGAACAACAACTCCATCTACCATAACTAACTGTCCGAAGAAACAGGTGAAGATCACCGTGTTGACATTTCCCTAGATTGGTCTACATTGTATGTAGGGTTAAAGAATGAGAACTGCGTGCACTGGATTATGAGAAATATCGTCGTAATTCTGCTTGCTGTGTTTCTTGTGTCGTTTGGAAGGGCGGCGAGCGTTCGTGAGACGATCCCCCAACGCCATCCGGTACGGAAAGCGGAATTTGACACGAACTTGGGCCCGTCGAAGGATGCTACCAAGAGAGCGTATACGCAGGGACGCTACGTGCGTCTCATTAAGAAGCACTTGCCGTCCAACACAGTTTTCTTCCGAGAGCAATCGGTTTGCATTGGTGACTCGCACATAATCGTCTACCGCCTATACCACACCTCGTTTGAAGCCTCTCTCTATTATTCCTCACTTTGTAACAAGGCCCCTCCGTCAGCATAGTCTCCACCGTGAAGTAGTTCCGGCAAGCGTCGTGAGGAAAGCACACACCTATTGAGTTTTCTCAATGCTGTTGTGCTAGTTCTCCTGCGACCAATTGTTTGAGTCTTCACGCATACGTGCGAATGGAGGTTATGACTATGCAAGAATCCCGGATTCATGGAACTGACCCTTCCCGTGAAGCTGAGAGTGGAAAAATACCGTGGCAGCTCATCGTCCTTGTGCTAGTCATCACTCTTGGTCTGATCGGCATCATCATCAAGTCAGTCCTGGGAATCTGACGGTTTTTCAGGTTGATGAACCGCGATTCTAACCTTGCCTCAGAACAAGATTGGAGGTCCAGCTCATCGGCAGAAGACAGCTCGTCGAGTATTGGAGCCTGCTGGAGAACACGGAATCCTCCCTTTGGACTGCTGAGTCATCATGATGAAATCGCCCAGTGGGGCTCGTGTCGAACTGGTTGATGCTGAACAGACAACAGTGTCTGCGCGTGAAGAGTGGTGTAGCGGCTGGGGATTCTCGTTCCTCTGCCTCAAACGACAAATGACACAGCCGGCTGACATCTCTACTCACTAGTTTGAAATGTCAACGTTGGGGTCTTCACCGCCAGCCGTGGTGTATCTTCACATGGAGGAATACAGCAACTGTGGACTGAAAAGAGAAGTTCTGAAAGGAGGATTGCCATCGTGCGAGCCAGGAAAACAACCGCCGAATCGGACATCCCATTAATGAATCCCAGCGTCTCGAGAAAGCCTCGCCTTGCACAAGTCACTGATGCAGAAGCCGACACCGTTCCGTATGATGATCGAAAGACGGAACACTTCAAGAGGATCGTACTTATGATGCGAAAGGAAGCCCTGAAAGATATTCACGATCATCAGGACTCCATACAGCACGACAGAGCCACCTCTGCACTCGGTAACGAGGGATCAACTTGGCTCGAACATTCAATCGACGCATCCAGACAGGAAGAGATCCGTGTGCTCATCAGCCGACAGGTAAAGATCCTCGAACACCTCGATGCAGCGCTGAAACGTATGGATGAGGGGAAGTACGGTCTTTGCCTCGGGTGCGGTCGGCGCATTCCCAGCACACGTCTTGAAGCCGTCCCACATACGCAACTCTGCATCAGCTGCAAAGAGAGTGGCATACGTTGAGCTCGGCATCGAGGCATACAGTCAATCTGACCAATGGAGCCCGAAACAGTGGAGAATCGATTCTGCAGAACGAGAAGGCAACATCACAAGATCTCCCCCGGGAAGGAGAACACTTGACTGTGAAGACAATGGAGATAACCATACCCACGACTGAGCGCACACGTGACTGGCCTATAGAGCTCAAAACACTACAGCAACACATTCACACATTGGTTACACTCAAAGAAACTGAAGCACCCGTCGTCAGCGTCTATTTGAATCCGCAACAGGACCCCGCTGAACTTCGTGATTTCACCAAGTCAAGGGTGAGTGTACTCATGAATAGCCTTTCACAAGACCATCTTCGTCACCTTCAACGCGCGACCGACCGCATCGGACGTTTCCTTTCGCAGGGAATCAGGGGGAAACCGCAGGGCGCCGCAATATTTGCCCGTGCCGGGACAAGGCCTTTCTTCTTGGCCCTTCAATTTGGCGTCCCGCTGCCAAATGTTATCACGGTCGCCTCTCACCCAAGTGTTTACCACCTCGTAGAGCTCAAAGATGTCTATCATCGCTATGTAGTTGTGGTCCTGAACGATCAAGGTGCACGCATCCTAGAAGTGAACGTTGGGGCTGTAACGAAGAACGTTTAGTCTGCTCGCCCGGGAGTACAGGCACACATTGATCCGACTTGGACAAGGGAGGCATATGACCACCACCGTGAACGCCAGACAGACAGATTCATTAAGGAGAAGATCAAAAAGTACTCGAGGATCAAGGCCGGTTCGTTCCGTAGCCTTGCTCTCTTCACCACTACCCCTGCATCATTGACTGTAGTGAGAAAACAGTTATCTTTATG
>Ga0209536_100003789_pt1 | contig 24110 bp, 21 predicted proteins | sample DeeMarSeWOR28_12_FD_187461 | JGI IMG/M metagenome (GOLD analysis project Ga0209536, IMG submission 187461) | Marine sediment microbial communities from White Oak River estuary, North Carolina - WOR-2-8_12 (SPAdes) (version 2) | ecosystem: Environmental > Aquatic > Marine > Intertidal zone >...
AAAACCACTGGCCAGCTTCAGGTTGGATTCGGGGCAGTGGACAACGCTGGCGTTGTTGTCGCCCAGCAGGCGGATTTCGTCGGCAGTGGCCTGGGTAAAGTGTACGGCCAATAAATTGGGATTTACCAGGTCCAGTTTGTTCAGTCGCTCAAGCGGGCGCATGCGTGTTGCCTTCTCGGCTTCCGTAACTTCGGCCGCGGTTTCGTGCACATGGATATGAACCGGCCGGTTAAGTTCATTATTCAGCGTCGAGATCTTCGACAACGGTTCATCGGAAACGGAGTAGGGGGCATGCGGCGCAAACGCCGTGCTGACCAGTTCACTGTTGCGCAGGTCGTCGTGCAGCTTCAGGCCCTTTTCCAGATACTCGTCCCAGGACTGTGCATAGGTCGAGGGAAAGTCGAGCATGATCATGCCTACCGAGGCGCGCATCCGTACCTCGCGCGCGACATGGGCAACGTCTTCCGCGAAGAAGTACATGTCGTTGAAACAGGTGGTACCGCCCTTAAGCATTTCGGCTATGGCCAGGCGCGCGCCGTCCGCGACGAATTCGTCACCGACCCATTTGGCCTCCGCTGGCCAGATATGGTTCTCCAGCCACTGCATGAGTGGCAGGTCATCGGCCAAGCCGCGGAACAGGGTCATCGCCGCGTGGGTGTGGGCATTGACAAAGCCGGGAAAGATGGCGTGTTCCGGCAGTTCGACTACTTCCGTGGCCTGATACTTCTTTGTCGCGTCTGCCGTTGGTAGCACCTTGACAATCCTGCCGCCACGAACGGCAATGCTGTGATGCTCGAGCACCTTGCCGTCGGGCTCTACCGGGATGACCCAGCGGGCAGAAATAAGCAGGTCCACATTCGTCATTGCAAATACACTTAAGTGGAATAGAATTCGGTATGGCAGAGTATGCCAGCAAGCATGGTGCGTTTCTAACTGTCTCGGTTTTATTTGGGTATAAACCTGTTGGTAGTTTTTCTCGCACTAAATGTGACGTGCGACTCGGAGTCAGGTTCGATTTTTCAACTATTTCTGTGTTTTCGAGAAGGCCGGTAGTCATACCGGCCTTTTTTTATGAGATAATTTTTCGAAATAGTGACCAATGATCTTTCGCTTTGAGCTGTCCTTTTGATGGAAAAACAATCCATAGACTACGATCATATCCGTGCGGTCGAATGGGAAAAGGAGGGACTGCGCTTGATTGACCAGCGCCTACTGCCGACTCGTAACAAAAATATCTTTTTCGGCAACGTCGTTGACGTCGCTAACGCCATTACCGATATGGTGGTTCGGGGCGCACCGGCCATCGGTATCACTGCCGCTTACGGCGTCGTCCTCGCCGCGCGAACCCGGTTTAGGCAAGACGGCGTGGATTGGCAGGCGACCATTCAGCAGGATCTGGAGACGTTAAAGGCAGCGCGCCCGACTGCAGTGAACCTTGCATGGGCGGTAGACAAGTTGGCAGCGATCGCGGCAGACCTGAATCCCGAGACCGATCCCGAACCGGTGTTGCTCGAGGCAGCGAAACAAATCCACGCCGACGATATCGATGCCAACCACAAAATGGGTCAGTTGGGTGCCGGATTAATTGCGCCCGGTAGCGGGGTGCTGACGCATTGCAATACCGGTGCACTGGCTACCGGTGGTTATGGTACGGCCCTTGGTGTCATCCGCGCCGGCTACGCCAGCGGTGCGATTAAAGAAGTGTACGCTGATGAGACGCGACCGTGGCTGCAAGGTGCGCGCCTCACCGCCTGGGAACTGGTGCAGGAGAAGATCCCGGTAACCCTGATCGCCGATGGCGCCGCGGCCTTCCTGATGAAGCAGGGCAAGGTCCAGTGGGTGATTGTCGGTTCCGATCGCATCGCCGCCAACGGTGATGTCGCCAACAAGATTGGGACTTATTCCACAGCGGTGGCGGCCCGCCACCACGGGGTGAGATTCATGGTGGTGGCGCCAACCAGCACCGTGGATATGGGAACCGCCACGGGCGCCGACATCCCGATCGAGACCCGGGGTCAGGAAGAGCTTCTGGCGTTTGGCGGCCGGCGTATTGCACCTGAAGGCGCGAGTGCCTGGAATCCGGTGTTTGATGTTACCCCGGCCGAGCTGGTGGATGCCATCGTTACCGAGCGCGGCGTGGTCGAGCATCCGACTGCCGCTAAAATGGCTGCGATGATGACGAAATAGTGGCCAAAAACCGCTTCATTTTATTCCTTTATTAATGCAGTTGGTGCCTCTCCCGTGGTAAAATCACGCCCACAAAATTAGTCGTCCAGGCCCTTTCAGTGGGCCAAGGCATTCACCTGATTTCCTGAGACCTCTGGGCCGGCGCAACCCGCCGGTGGACGCGATTTTATTGTGCACCGCCGATCCGGCGGACAATGGGAAACTGTAATACATCGATGACAGAAGAATTCGCCAAGGAAACGATACCGGTCAATCTCGAAGACGAGATGCGCCAGTCCTATCTCGATTACGCCATGAGCGTCATCGTCGGTCGGGCGCTACCCGACGTAAGGGATGGCATGAAGCCGGTGCATCGTCGCGTGTTGTTTGCCATGCACGAACTCAGCAACGACTACAACAAGCCCTATAAAAAGTCGGCGCGTGTGGTTGGTGATGTCATCGGTAAGTATCACCCCCATGGCGATACTGCGGTTTACGACACCATCGTGCGTATGGCGCAGAGCTTCTCGCTCCGGTACCCGCTGGTCGACGGTCAAGGCAACTTCGGATCGGTCGATGGCGACTCGCCAGCAGCTATGCGTTACACCGAAATCCGCATGGCGCGCATCGCTCACGAGATGCTGGCCGATCTCGAGAAGGAAACCGTCGATTACTCGCCCAACTACGACGGCACCGAACAGATTCCCGATGTCATGCCGACCAAGCTGCCGAACCTGCTGGTCAATGGTTCAGCGGGTATCGCCGTCGGCATGGCGACCAATATTCCGCCGCACAATCTCAACGAAGTTGTCGATGGCTGCCTGGCACTGCTGGAAAACGAAAACACCAGCATTGATGACCTGATGAAGATTATCCCGGGCCCCGATTTTCCGACCGCCGGCATCATCAATGGCATCAAGGGGATACGTGACGCCTATCGTACCGGTCGCGGTCGCATCTACGTGCGTGCACGGGTTGAGGTCGAGACGGATGAAAAGGGCGGCCGCCAGCGCATCGTTGTCCACGAGCTGCCGTACCAGGTAAACAAGGCTCGCCTGCTCGAACGTATCGCCGAACTGGTGAAGGAAGGCAAGCTCGAAGGGATCTCGGGCCTGCGTGACGAGTCCGACAAGAGTGGCATGCGCATGGTCATCGAGCTGAAGCGCGGTGAAGTGGCGGACGTCATAATCAACAACCTGTACCAGCACACTGCCATGCAGAACGTGTTCGGTATCAACATGGTGGCGCTCGACCGCGGTCAGCCGCGCCTGTTCAATCTCAAGCAGATTCTCGAAGCCTTCCTGCGCCATCGCCGCGAGGTAATTACCCGCCGCACCATTTACGATCTGCGTAAATCGCGTGAGCGCGCCCATGTACTGGAAGGTCTCGCGGTCGCGCTGGAGAATATCGATCGCATTATTGCGCTCATCAAGGCGGCGAAAGATCCGGCTGAGGCCAAGGTCGCATTGATGAAAGAGATGTGGCAGGCAAAGCAGGTAGCAGAACTACTGGCACGCAGCGATACGTCGATGTCGCGCCCGGAAGACCTGGACGCCATTTATGGCCTGAGCAAGAAAGGCTACAAACTGTCTGATGCGCAGGCACAGGCAATCCTGGAGTTGCGCCTGCATCGCCTGACCGGCCTCGAGCAGGACAAGATTCACGGTGAATACACCGAGATCCTGGTCCGTATTGAAGACCTGCTGGAGATTTTGCAAAAGCCCGAGCGCCTGCAAAAAGAAATTCGTGAAGAGCTGAACGCCATGCGCGAGCAATACGGTGACGCACGCCGCACCGAGATCCTCGAGAGCCAGCTGGACCTGAGTATGGAGGATCTGATCGCCGAGGAGGACGTGGTCGTCACCCTGTCTCACGCCGGTTATGTCAAATCCCAGGCGCTCAGCGAGTATCGTGCGCAGAAGCGTGGCGGCCGCGGCAAGACTGCGACCCGGATGAAGGAAGAAGACTTCGTCGACAAGCTGTTTATTGCCAACACCCACGATACGATTCTGTGCTTCTCCAGCCGTGGCAAGGTCTACTGGCTGAAGGTATACGAGATACCGCAGGCAGGACGTGGCGCGCGTGGCAAGCCGATCGTCAACCTGCTGCCGCTGGAAGAGGGTGAACAGGTCAATGCGATCCTGCCAATTCGCGCGTACGAGGAAGACAAGTTCGTGTTCATGACCACTTCCGACGGTACGGTCAAGAAGACTGCGCTGACAGAGTTTTCCCGACCGCGCACCAGCGGCATCATTGCCATTGACCTGACCGAGGGCAATCGCCTGGTCGGTGTCGGCCTGACCGACGGAGAATGTGACATCGTGTTGTTCAGTTCCGCCGGCAAGTCAGTCCGCTTCAGCGAGCAGGATGTCCGGCCCATGGGCCGTAGTGCACGTGGTGTGCGTGGCATGGCCCTCAAGGCGGGCCAGATTCTGGTGTCGCAGATCATCGCCTGCACCGAAGATATTAATGACCAGGCAACGGTGCTGACGGCCACCAGTGGTGGTTTCGGTAAACGCACCTTGTTGTCGGATTTCCCGAAACACAAGCGTGGTGGTCAGGGCGTGATTTCGATACAGGTCAATGCTAAGCGCGGCGACGTCGTCAGCGCATTGTTAACCGGTGCTGGCGGCGAGATGATGCTGATTACCAGTGGCGGTACGTTGATTCGCACCCGCACTGACGAGATTTCCATGCAGGGCCGCAACACCCAGGGCGTTACCCTGATCGGGCTGGGCGAGGGCGAACGACTCGTCGGCATGGATGAAGTGGCAGAAAGCGAAGACGAATAGTCCAGATCATTCTGCAGAGATTGTTTTTTAAACTTTATATAAGGTAGACACAAAAGCCATGGCAAGAGTTTTTAATTTTAGTGCCGGTCCCGCCGCACTGCCGCTGGAAGTACTGGAACAGGCACAACAGGAAATGCTTGATTGGCAGGGATCAGGCGTGTCGGTGATGGAGATGAGCCATCGCGGCAAGGAGTTCATGGCAATTGCCGCTCAGGCCGAAGCAGACCTGCGCGAGATCATGGCGATTCCCGACAACTATAAAGTGCTGTTCCTGCAGGGTGGCGCGTCGAGCCAGTTCGCCATGGTGCCAATGAACCTGCTGGCAGGAAAAAGCAGTGCAGACTATTTTCTGACCGGTCACTGGAGCAAGAAGGCGGTGGCCGAAGCCAAGCGCTATGCCGGCGTCAACCTGGTGGCGGACACCTCTGCCACCAAGTTCACTACTATCCCGGCTGCGGGCGAGTGGAAGCTCGATAGCAATGCGGCGTATGTGCATTACACACCGAATGAGACGATTGCGGGTGTCGAGTTTGATGCGATTCCGGATACCGGCGATGTGCCGTTGGTTGCCGATATGTCGTCGACAATCCTTTCGCGCCCGATCGACGTCAGCCGGTTTGGCATTGTTTACGCGGGCGCGCAGAAAAACATCGGGCCCGCCGGGCTGACCATCGCGATTGTGCGTGATGACCTGATCGGCAAGGCCGGTGACAATGTGCCAGCAATGCTGAATTACCAGATTCATGCGGAGAATGATTCCATGTACAACACCCCGCCGACCTACGCGTGGTATATCGCCGGTCTGGTGTTCCAGTGGATCAAGCGCAAGGGCGGTCTTGCCGGCATGGCCGAGATCAATCAGCGCAAGGCACAGAAGTTATATGATGCCATTGATAATTCCGGCGGTTTTTACACCAATCCGGTGGACAAGGCCTATCGCTCGTGGATGAACGTGCCTTTTATTCTGAGCGATGCCGGTCTCGATGAAGCATTCCTCAGCGAGACCAAGGCAGCGGGCCTGGTGCAGCTGAAAGGCCATCGTTCGGTCGGCGGCATGCGCGCCAGTATCTACAACGCGATGCCGGAAGAGGGTGTCGATGCGCTTATCGACTTCATGAAGCAGTTTCAGAATCAAAAAGGTTGAGTCACGTGTTAAAGGTTAAAACGCTAAACAATATTTCCGACAAGGGTCTGGCCCACTTGCCTGCCGACCTGTTCACGGTTGGTGACGATGTCGAGGAGCCGGACGCCATCCTGCTGCGCTCGTTTAAAATGCACGACATGGAGTTACCCACCAGCCTGAAGGCCGTGGGCCGCGCCGGTGCCGGGGTAAACAATATCCCGGTTGAGAAGATGTCGAAGCTGGGTATCCCGGTATTCAATGCCCCAGGTGCCAATGCTAACGCGGTTAAAGAGCTGGTGATCGCAGCGCTGTTACTCGCAGCACGCAATATTTGCCAGGCCTGGGATTACACGCGCAACCTTGAAGGTGATGATGCCGCACTGAACAAGCAGGTCGAGGCGGGCAAGAAGCAGTATGCAGGCTTTGAGCTGCCGGGCCGCACGCTCGGCGTTGTCGGTCTTGGCGCCATTGGCCGTTACGTGGCCAATGCCGCGCTTGAGCTCGGCATGAAGGTCGTTGGTTTCGATCCGGGTATAACCGTTGAAGGTGCCTGGCAGCTGTCGGCCGACGTCAAGAAAGCGGGGAGCATTGAAGAACTGCTGCGCAACGTTGATTTCGTTACCTTCCACGTGCCGCTGATTGATGCGACGCGCGACATGATCAATCCGGATTCAATCAAGATCATGCGTGATGGCGCAACCATCCTGAACTTCGCCCGCGAAGGCATCGTCAATGACCAGGCAGTGGTGGACGCCATTAAGGCCGGCAAGATCCATGCTTACGTTTGCGATTTCCCCAGCAACATTCTCAAGGGCCAGGACCGGGTTATCGCCTTGCCGCACCTGGGCGCGTCTACTGGCGAAGCCGAGGAGAACTGTGCTGTGATGGTGGCTGAGCAGGTCAAAGACTTCCTCACGAATGGCAATATCAAGAACTCGGTGAACTTCCCCGAGGTCAATACGCCAAGAGAGACCGATTACCGCGTGGTAATTGCCAACGCCAACGTACCAAAGATGCTGGGCAGTATATCCAACGTCATGGCCGATGCCGGCCTGAACATCCACGACATGGTTAACAAGTCGCGTGGCGACCTGGCCTACACGGTGGTGGATTGCGACAGCCAGATCCCGGATGATGTGGTGGTGAAGCTATCCAAAATCGAAGGTGTACTTAGCGTCAGGGTGATTTAATAGTTACGTGAGCGACGATTCCAATCTAAGAATAATAAGGGAAAAGATAGACGCCATTGATGAGAAAATTCAGGCGTTAATCACCGAGCGCGCGCAATACGCCAAACAGGTCGCCCTGACCAAACAGGAAGCCGGCACGGAGAGCTTCTATCGCCCCGAGCGCGAGGCGGAAGTCCTGCGTCGCGTCATCGAACGAAATGAGGGCCCTGTCAGTAACGATGATATGGCCCGTCTGTTTCGCGAGATCATGTCGATCTGCCTGGCACTCGAGGCACCGCTCACCGTTGCCTACCTCGGTCCCGAAGGGACGTTTACCCAGCAAGCCGCGTTAAAGCACTTTGGGCAATCGGTCGAGACCGTGGCCCTTGGAGCTATTGACGAGGTATTCCGCGAGGTCGAGGCGGGCAGTGCCCAGTTCGGTGTCGTCCCGATCGAGAATTCCACCGAAGGTGTGGTCAGTCACACCCTAGATATGTTCATGCGCTCGGATCTTCGGATCTGCGGTGAGGTCCAGTTGCGCGTGCATCAGCACCTGCTGAGCCATGCCGACGGGCTCGAGAAAATACAGAAAATCGTTTCCCACCAGCAATCGCTGGCGCAGTGTCGCGAGTGGCTGGACGCCAATCTGCCGAATGTGGAACGTGTCGCGGTGAGTAGTAATGCCGAGGCGGCGCGTATCGCCGCCAATGACAACACCGCCGCCGCCATTGCCGGGCAGTCTGCAGCAGATATCTATGGCCTTGCGGTGCTGGCCGGCAATATCGAGGATGAGCCGGACAACACCACGCGTTTTCTTGTCATCGGCCGGTTGCAGACCAAGCCCAGTGGCAAGGACAAAACCAGCCTGTTGCTTGGCGGCAAAAACAAGCCCGGCGCGCTGTACCAACTGCTGGGTTCGCTCGCCAGTCACGGCATCAATATGACGCGTATTGAATCCCGGCCGTCGCGCCAGAATGCCTGGGAGTATGTCTTCTTTCTTGATATCGAGGGTCACGTCGACGAGGACAAGGTCAAACAGACATTGTCGGAGTTGCAGGCCGAGGCCGCCCAGTTCAAGTTACTGGGGTCTTACCCGGTCTCGGTGAGGTAGTCGTGGCGCTGGATATTGATGCGCTCGCGCTGTCGGGCGTTCGCGGGCTGCGTCCCTATGAGCCCGGCAAACCGCTGGAAGAGCTTGAACGCGAGTATGGCATTCGCAACGCGATCAAGCTGGCATCGAATGAAAATCCGCTTGGGCCCAGTCCGGTTGCGATTGCGGCAATCGAGAAGCGCCTGACCGAGCTCGCACGTTATCCCGATGGTAATGGCTTTGCCCTGAAAAAGGCGCTATCTGCCAAGTTCGGTCTCGTGCCAGCTCAAATCACCCTGGGTAACGGTTCCAATGATGTGCTGGAGTTTATCACCCGCGCCTTTGTTGCGCCCGACAACGAAGTGCTGTTTTCCCAGCATTCGTTTGCGGTTTACCCGATCGTGACGCAGGCGGTGGGGGCATCGGCCGTAGTGGTGCCAGCCAGAAACTGGGGCTGCGATCTCGAGGCGATGGCGAAGCAGGTAACCGATCGTACCCGGGTTGTGTTTATCGCCAATCCCAATAACCCGACCGGGACCTGGCTCGCCAGCGATACACTCAAATCTTTTATTGCCGCACTGCCGTCGCATGTCCTGTGCGTTGTGGATGAGGCCTATTTCGAATATGTCGACGAAACTGGCTATCCGGACGCGATGCAATGGCTGCCGGAATTCGAAAACCTGATTGTGACGCGCACGTTCTCGAAGATTTATGGGCTCGCGGGTTTGCGAATCGGCTATGGCGCCTCCAGCCCGGCGATTGCCGACATGCTGAACCGGGTGCGTCAGCCGTTCAATACCAACAGCCTGGCACTGGTTGCGGCGGAGGCAGCTCTATCGGACGAGGCTCACCTGGCAGCGTCGCGAGAGTTGAACGCAGCCGGCATTAAGCAATTAATATCCGCCTTTAATCAGCTCGGCCTGGACTATATTCCGTCGGTGGGTAATTTCATCGCGGTCGATGTAGGACGCAACGGGGTAGAGGTCTACGGGCAATTGCTGCGGGAGGGCGTCATCGTTCGGCCGGTTGCCAATTATGAAATGCCAAACCATTTACGCATCACTATCGGTACCGAGGCCGAGAACCGGAAATTCATCGAGGCCCTGGCCGCGGTGTTGAAGCGTTAGTCGTTACGAAAAACTGTTACGATTCAGCCGGAAAACAACTCAAACACGCACCACCTACGCAGAATGATAAACAAGCTCGCTATCATAGGAATTGGTCTGATCGGCGGTTCACTGGCCCGGGCGCTGAGGCGCGCCGGCCATGTGAAAGAGGTGGTTGGATTTGGCCGCAACCTGAACAACCTGAAGCTGGCGGTGGACCTGGGCGTGGTGGATCACGCGGAAGTGAACCTCGCCGCTGCGATCGAGGACGCCGACATGATCGTGTTGGCAGTACCGGTCGGCGCCATGACCGAAGTATTCTCCCGGCTGGCCGGGAGGATTACGCGTGAAACCGTGGTGACTGATGTTGGTAGCGTCAAGACATCCGTGGTGGCCATGGCGCGCGAGGCCCTTGGCGCCGAAGAGTTTTCCCGATTTGTGCCGGGCCATCCGATCGCCGGTACCGAACAGAGCGGTGTCGCGGCATCGCGCGAGGACCTGTTTCAGAATCATCAGATAATCCTGAGCCCGGAGCCGGATACCGATCCCGGCGCGTTGGAAACCGTCAGGGCCATGTGGGAGGCGGCAGGCGCGACAGTGCGCCTGATTGATGCGCCTCAGCACGACATCGTCCTGGCCGCCAGTAGCCATCTGCCTCACGTATTGGCTTACGCCCTGGTCGATATGCTGGTGCGGCGCGATGATCATCGCGAGATATTTGATCTCGCTGCCGGCGGCTTTCGTGACTTCACCCGCATTGCCAGTAGTGATCCGACCATGTGGCGCGACATCTGTGTCGCCAATCGTGAGCCATTATTAAAGTTACTTCAGAATTTCAGTGACGACCTTGGCGAGGTCATGGCCGCCATCGAGGCCGGTAACGGCGAGTGGCTGATGAACACGTTTGAGCGCGCCCGTCACGCGCGCGAGACCTACGTTAAACCTGCGCCCAGCGACTCACCGGATAGTGTCGAATAGGCCATTGTTGGTAGCTTGTGTAACCCGATGAATCAGGATTCAGAAAAACAAATCGATTTCGTAGTTGAGCCGGGCGGCAAGCTGTCGGGCAAGCTGCGCGTGCCTGGCGACAAATCGATTTCGCATCGCTCGGTGATGCTCGGTTCACTGGCCGAGGGCGTGACCGAAGTGAGCGGTTTGCTCGAAGGCGACGACGTGCTGGCAACGCTTGGCGCGTTCCGCGCCATGGGTGTTGACGCTACAGGACCGGAAAACGGTCGACTGGTGATTAATGGGGTGGGCATGCACGGTCTGCGCGCACCCAAGGCAGCGCTGGACATGGGCAACTCCGGCACCGCCATGCGCCTCATGAGTGGAATTCTTGCCGGCCAGAGTTTTGATACCGAGTTAACCGGTGATGCATCGCTGACCGGGCGCCCAATGAATCGTGTAGCCGATCCGCTGCGCAAGATGGGTGCGGAGATCGATACCGCTGAAGGCGGTCGACCGCCGCTGAAAATCCGCGGCGGGAGCGAGCTGAACGGGGTGAACTACGACATGCCGGTGGCCAGTGCCCAGGTGAAATCGGCATTGCTGCTGGCGGGCATGTATGCCAAGGGTGAAACCACGGTGACTGAACCCGCGCCAACCCGCGATCATACCGAGCGCATGCTGCGTGGCTTTGGTTACCCCGTGGTCAAAAAAGGCGCGGTGTCGAGCCTCGAGGGTGGTGGCCAACTCACGGCCTGCAATATCGATGTGCCCGCAGACATTTCTTCCGCAGCATTCTTTCTGGTGGGCGCTTCTATCGCCCCGGATTCCGACCTGGTACTGGAACACGTGGGCATTAACCCGACGCGTATCGGCGTGCTGCACATCCTGCAGGATATGGGCGCGGATATCACCATCGGCAACGAACGCACGATTGGCGGCGAGCCCGTCGCCGATATCCATGTGCGTTCGGCAGCCCTAAAAGGTATTCATATCCCAGAGGACCAGGTGCCGCTGGCCATTGACGAATTCCCGGTGCTGTTTATCGCCGCCGCCTGCGCTGCCGGAACCACGGTGCTGACCGGTGCGAAAGAGTTGCGGGTAAAAGAGAGTGACCGCATCGCGGTCATGGCCGAAGGGCTGAAGCACCTCGGTGTGGAGGTCCAGGAGACCGAGGACGGTATCATTATTAAAGGTGGCTCCATCGGTGGCGGTGAAGTCGACAGTCACGATGACCACCGAATTGCCATGGCCTTCTCAATTGCGGGGCTGAGAGCGAGCGGCCCGATCACGATCCGTGATTGCCGCAACGTCAATACATCGTTTCCCAATTTCGTGTCCCTGGCAGAGCAGGCCGGGCTCCGTATCCGCCAGGCAGGCTGATTCACCAGGCTAACGCGTAGATGATCCAGACTGTTTCCCCCGATACCTCGGCACCGGTGCTGGCCATTGATGGCCCCAGTGGCTCGGGCAAGGGCACCATCAGCCAGCTGATCGCGGTACGCCACGGCTGGCACTACCTGGACAGTGGTGCGCTTTATCGACTGGTCGCGCTGGCGGCGAAAAAAGCGGGCATAGGCGAAGATCGAGTCGACGAGCTGGAGGCGATTGCGCGCAATCTTGACGTGGAATTCGTGCTCCAACCTGGTGCAATTGCCACTGTCATTTTGGACGGCAAGGAAGTGGGTGATTTGCTGCGCACCGAAGAGATCGGCGAGCTTGCATCTAGAATTGCGGCTTTGCCAAGCATCCGTGCGGCACTTTTGGCGCGTCAGCGGCAGTTCCAGATCGCGCCCGGCCTGGTGGCGGATGGTCGTGACATGGGTACCACCATCTTTCCGGCTGCACTGCTCAAGATTTTTCTAACCGCGAGTGCCGAGGTGCGGGCGGAAAGGCGCTATAAGCAGTTGATGGAAAAGGGATTCGATGTTAACCTTCCGCGCCTTCTGGGGGAGATCCGTGACCGCGATGCCCGCGACAGCGAGCGCAGCGCATCCCCGCTGAAGCCGGCAGATGATGCCGTTGTTGTCGACACGTCGTCCATGACAATTGACCAGGTGGTGGACCATATTGATGGTTTGCTGCAGGACAGGCTTGGGGCTTAACGGGTCTCACTTTTTTAACGATAACCCACGTTGCGGCTGGGCCAGGCAGGATCGGTGTCAGCAGTGGTGTGGCAAACAGGGGTGGCTCAGGCCACTAACAGGTTAACCATTTACTAATGTCTGAAAGTTTCGCTGAATTATTTGAACAGAGCTATCAAAACTCCAATTTCAAGCCGGGTGAGTTAATCACCGGCGAAGTCGTCTCCATCACTGACGACGTTGTTGTGGTAAATGCCGGACTCAAGTCCGAAGGCATTATCCCGATTTCCCAATTCAAGGATCATGAAGGTCACGTTGCCGTCAATGTTGGCGACGACATTGAAGTTGTCCTTGAGTCCCTGGAAAATGGTTTTGGCGAAACCCAGCTTTCGCGCGAGAAGGCCATGCGCGTCAAGGCATGGGATATTCTCGAGACCGCTTTTGAAGATCAGTCGATCGTCAAGGGCGTCATGACCGGCAAGGTGAAAGGTGGTTTCACCATCTCCATCGACAGCATTCGCGCTTTCCTGCCAGCATCCCTGGTAGATGTGCGCCCGGTGCGTGACCCGTCCTACCTCGAAGGCAAGGAACTCGAATTCAAGGTCATCAAGATAGACCGCAAGCGTAACAATGTTGTGGTATCGCGTCGTGCCGTGGTCGAAACTGAACTTTCCGCCGATCGCGACGAATTGCTGGCGAACCTCGAAGAGGGCCAGACCGTTACCGGTATCGTCAAGAACCTGACTGACTACGGCGCATTCGTTGACCTGGGTGGCGTCGACGGTCTGTTGCACATTACCGATCTCGCCTGGAAGCGCGTAAAGCATCCTTCCGAAGTGCTGAACATCGGTGACGAGATCGAAGCCAAGGTGCTGCGCTACGACCGTGAACGCAATCGCGTATCACTGGGCCTGAAGCAGCTGGGCGATGACCCGTGGGTCGATATTGCCCGTCGTTATCCGGAAGGCACCCGCCTGTTTGGTCGCGTCACCAACATCACCGACTACGGTGCATTTGTTGAGATCGAAGAGGGTGTTGAAGGCCTGGTTCACGTCTCCGAAATGGACTGGACCAACAAGAATGTGCATCCGAACAAAGTGGTGCAGCTGGGTGACGAGGTCGAGGTAATGATTCTCGATATCGATATCGAGCGCCGCCGTATCTCGCTGGGTATCAAGCAGTGCCAGGTCAATCCGTGGGAAGAATTTGCTGCCACCCATAACAAGAATGATCATGTCACCGGCACCATCAAGTCGATTACCGATTTCGGTGTCTTCGTTGGTCTGGACGGTGGTATCGATGGCCTGATTCATTTGAGCGACCTGTCATGGAACCGCGCCGGCGAAGAAGCCGTGCGTGAGTACAAGAAGGGCGACGAAGTTGAAGCCATCGTGTTGGCCGTTGATCCGGAGCGCGAGCGTATCTCGCTGGGCATCAAGCAACTCGGCGGCGATCCGTTTACCGTCTATGTTGCCGAGCATGGCAAGGGTTCGATTGTGGTTGGCAAGGTCACCAGCGTCGAAGCCAAGGGTGCCGTGGTTCACCTGGGCGATGATATCGAGGGTTACCTGCGTGCCAGTGAGCTTTCGCGTGACCGTGTTGAAGATGCCCGCAGCCTGCTGAACGAAGGTGACGAGGTCGAGGCCAAGATCACCACGATCGATCGCAAGAATCGCAAGATCTCGCTTTCCATCAAGGCCAAGGATATGCAGGAAGAGAGTGAAGCCGTTGAAGAGTATTCACGCAAATCAGCGTCTGCCACCACTTCCCTGGGTGAAGCACTGAAAGAAAAGCTCGGTGCAAGCGACGAGGACGATTCCTGATAGCGATCGGTTATCGGGTGGGGTAACGCATATGACCAAGTCTGAACTGATTGAAGCGCTGGCGTCAAAACAGCCACAGCTTGATCACAAAGATGTAGAGTTGGCAGTAAAGGAATTGCTGGAGCAGATGTCTGCAGCACTGGCAATGGGTGACCGGATTGAGGTTCGCGGCTTTGGCAGCTTTTCGCTGCATTACCGCCCTCCAAGGGTAGGCCGCAATCCGAAAACCGGTTCCACGGTTCATGTGCCGGACAAGTATGTGCCCCATTTCAAACCTGGCAAGGAGCTGCGCGAACGCGTCAAGGATGCTCCGGGCGGAGATAATTGACAGGTTTTGTCTGAATTCCCGGACAGGGTAATATTAAAAGGCATCGGGATTCCGATGCCTTTTTTTTATAGATTGGATTTATCGGTTCTGAATCGGCGGGAGGCGCCATGAAACGCTTGTTCTATATAACTGCGACACTCATTGTCTTTTTTATCGGTATCACCTTCGCGTTTCAGAACAGTCAAAGCGTCGACCTCAAGTACTATCTCGGGATTCAGTGGAACGCGCCCCTCTCACTGATCCTGGTACTGACCCTGGCAATCGGTGTCGCCATCGGTTATCTGGTGAGTCTGCGCAGGGTGATGCAGGCCCGTCGCAAGCTCGCCCAGGCGCGGCGCGAGGTCAAGCAAGTGGAGCAGGAAGTCGAGAACCTGCGGTCGCTGCCGATAAAAGATGTTATTTAGTTCGCAGGAATTGCTGTGGCTACTGTTGCCGGTGGCCGCAGCCTCTGGCTGGTTTATGGCGCGCCGGGATGGCAAGCGCAAGGTGACACCGATACGGGACCGCTTTGACCTGCCCGAGGCCTATTTCCGGGGCCTCAACTTCCTGCTGAATGAACAGCCCGACAAGGCCATCGAGGTATTCATCAAGGTGCTGGAGGTTAACTCCGAGACCGCGGAGACGCACCTGGCTCTCGGCAACCTGTTTCGGCGACGCGGCGAAGTAGAGCGGGCTATACGTATCCATCAAAACCTGATCGCCAGGCCGACGCTGGATGGTGAACAACGCTCGTTGGCATTGCTGGAGCTCGGCCAGGACTACCTTAAAGCCGGACTGCTGGATCGCGCCGAAAACCTTTTTTCCGAATTGATCGAGAACCGCATGTACAGCCAGCAGGCCTTGCGCTGGTTGTTGCAGATCTATCAGCAGGAGAAGGAGTGGGAAAAGGCAATCGATATCAGCCGACGATTGGCGCGCGTTACCAAGACCCCGATGGATGATGTTATTGCCCAGTATTACTGCGAGCTGGCAGAAGTAAGATTCTCTGCCGGCAACGACAAGGATGCCCGGACCTACCTGCGCAAGGCCTTTGCCAGCGATTCCAATTGCGTACGGGCCAGCATACTGCTTGGCGATCTCGAAGCATCGGAGCATCGTGATCCGGAGGCAATCAAGGCGTGGAAACGGGTCGAGGAGCAGGACCCCCAGTTCTTGGGTGAGGTGGCGACGAGAATTTCCGACGCCTATCGTCGACTGGGCGACGAAAATGGATTGTATAACTACTTTGACGCCGCGCTGGTACGCCAGCAAAGTAGCGGACTGATGCTGGCGCTGGTCGACATTATCAAGGACCGCGATGGTATTGATGCGGCAGAGAAGTTTGTTGCCGAATGGTTGCGCCAGAATCCATCCGTACATGGGCTGACGCGACTGATCGAGCTGAATATGCTGCAGTCAGAGGGCACCGCCCGTGAAGATCTGGTGTTACTAAAAGGTATCATCGAGCACCTGGGCGAACAGCGCCAGGGTTATGCCTGTCAACATTGTGGCTTCAGGGGGAGTTCACTCTACTGGTTATGCCCCGGTTGCAGTCACTGGAACACCGTGAAACCAGTGGCAGAACAGGTGGAGTAAGGCATGACAGATCTGGCCAACAACGCGAACAAAGGGCCGCGCATTATCGTCGCGCTCGATTATGACAATGCCGCCGATGCGTTGGCATTTGCTGACGCAGTCGAGCCGGTGGACTGTCGACTAAAGGTTGGTCTCGAGTTGTTTACGTTGGCCGGTCCAACGTTGGTTGAGACACTCACGTCACGCGGGTTTGATGTCTTTCTCGATCTGAAGTTTCACGATATTCCCAATACGGTTGCCCAGGCCTGTCGCGCCGCGGCGCAACTGGGGGTGTGGATGATGAATGTCCATACGCTTGGCGGATCCGCGATGATGGCCGCGGCGCGGGAGGCGGTTGACGACGGTTCGCACAAACCATTATTAATTGGCGTTACGATTCTGACCAGCCACAACGAAGACGAGTTACGGCAAGTTGGCTTGACACAATCGCCATCCGAAATGGTCGCGAGGTTAGCGGAGATAGCACAACGGGCCGGGCTCGATGGCGTGGTTTGTTCACCGCTCGAGGCATCGCAGTTAAAACAGACGCATGGTGATACTTTCGCGCTCGTTACCCCGGGTGTCCGACCCGCCGGATCTGACAGTAATGATCAGCAGCGGGTGATGACACCGGTCGAGGCGCTGGCGCAGGGTTCTGATTATTTGGTCATCGGTCGACCCATCACCCGTGCACCGGATCCGGTGGCTGCGTTGGCGGAGATCAATGTCAGTATCGCTGATCGATCATGACGCGCGTCGTGGGTTGACATCACCAGCAGGACGAAAATATTATAGCAACGCGTCACAAGGAGTGACGCGAAATGGAAATCAGTCTAACTATTACATGGATGTTCCAGCATGAAGCTGTTTCAAGTAATTTTTGTATCCCTTTTCCTCTCTCTGGCAAGCCTATCGATTCAGGCGGCGCCAATCGATATTAATACCGCAGATGCCAAGGCCATTTCCAAGGTAATGAAGGGTGTCGGCATCAAAAAGGCCGAGGACATCGTGGCTTATCGTAAAAAACACGGGGACTTCAAGACGGTCGATGATCTCGCCAAGGTAAAGGGGATAGGCAAGAAAATCGTGGCCAAGAATTGCAAGAATCTTTCAGTTGGAAAACCAAAATAGGATTTGGGCCGCAAATCGGAAAAGGGGTGCCTCCTGGCACCCCTTTTTTCTTTCCGCCCCGACGGATTGCCGGGCCTTCAGGTCTTGCTGTGGGTCGACAGCACCCGGAAAACCCTCGATAATACCGCCACCTATAGCGCCGAATTGAAGTCGCGTTCGAACTGATAAACCTGAAAATATCGTGATTCCTGGTCTTTTAGAAAAAATTATCCAAACCAGGGTGCTGGTAGTGGGCGACGTCATGCTGGATCGCTACTGGTATGGCGCAGTCGATCGTATTTCGCCCGAGGCGCCGGTCCCGGTGGTGGCGGTGAACAACTCTGAGGAGCGGCCCGGCGGCGCCGCCAATGTGGCTAGCAACGTCACCGCGCTTGGCGCCAACTGCACCTTGCTGGCCGCTACAGGCGATGACGCCGATGCCGATTGCCTGACCCGCATCCTGGAAAAACAGGGCATTCAGGCCGACCTGTTACGCGACAAGCTGGTGAATACCACCGTCAAGCTGCGCGTGGTCTCCCAACAGCAACAGCTGATCCGTATCGACTTCGAGGCACCAGCAAGCAAGGATACCCGTGCGCGATTGCTGGATGACTATCTGGATACACTAAAAAATTATGATGTTGTCATCCTGTCGGATTACGGCAAGGGCGGTCTGGGCTATATCCGGGAGATGATCGATGCGGCACGCAAGCAACGAATACCACTGGTTGTTGATCCCAAGGGAAGCGACTACACACCTTATCGCGGTGCGACCCTGATTACGCCCAACCGCAAGGAATTCAAACAGGTGGTGGGTGATTACAGGGATGAAAGAGAGCTGGTAGACAAGGCGCGGGCGCTGACCGAGGAGCTGGAGCTGGAAGCCATCCTGGTGACTCGCAGCGAAGAGGGTATGAGCCTGATCAGCCGCAACGGTAACGTGGTACACATGCCGGCGCGAGCGCGCGAGGTGTTCGACGTAACCGGCGCCGGTGATACCGTGATCGCCACCATTGCCGCCGCCTACGCGGCGGGCGGCGATCCAGAAGACGCGTTGCATCTGGCCAACATTGCCGCTGGCATTGTTGTCGGCAAGCTCGGTTCGGCCACGGCAAACCCGGAAGAAATCAAACGCGAACTCGAGCGAGAGGAAGAATAACTATGTACGTCGTTACCGGAGGTGCCGGTTTTATCGGTGCCAACATCGTCAAGGCACTTAACGAGCGCGGGATAGAAGATATCCTCGTGGTCGATAACCTGGAAAAGGCCGACAAGTTCCTGAATCTCACCGATTGTGAGATCACCGATTTTATGGACAAACGGGATTTTATCGAGCGCATCAAAACAGGTGGCATCAATGAAAAATATGATGCGATCTTTCATGAGGGCGCGTGTTCCGACACCATGGAACACAATGGTCTGTATATGATGACGAACAACTACGAGTATTCAAAAACACTATTGCACTACTGCCAGGAACTGGGGATACCCTATCTATATGCGTCTTCCGCATCGGTATATGGCGGTGGTAGCGTGTTCAAGGAAGAACGGGAATTCGAGGCGCCACTCAATGTTTATGGCTACTCCAAGTTCCTGTTCGATCAATACGTGCGCCGCAACTGGTCAAAGCTGAAGGCGCAGGTGGTAGGGTTTCGTTACTTCAATGTCTACGGACCACGAGAGCAGCACAAGGGCCGCATGGCGTCGGTGGCCTTTCATCACTTCAATCAGTTTCGCGAAACCGGCAAGGTAAAGTTGTTCGAAGGTTATGACGGCTATGGCAACGGTGAGCAGAGTCGTGACTTCGTCTCGGTCGAAGATGTCGTCTCGGTTAATTTCTGGTTTTTGGATAATCCGGACAAGAGAGGCATATTCAACCTTGGCACGGGTCGGGCGCAGCCGTTTAACGATATTGCCACATCCACGGTCAATGCCTTGCGCCATGTCGAGGGCAAGGAGAAACTAACCCTGGAGGAAATGGTAAAGCAGAATCTTGTCGAATACATCGATTTCCCCGATGCCCTGAAGGGCAAGTACCAGAGCTTCACCCGGGCGGATATTGGTGCCTTGCGCGAGATCGGTTACGACAAGGAGTTCCTGACCGTGGAGCAAGGTGTAGGTCGATATGTAAAACATCTGCTGGCAAAGGCTGCGGATTAATTCGGGCGAACTGAATGTCTGTTATGACTAGCACCCGCATTTGCCCGGTTATTCTCTCAGGTGGCTCAGGCACCCGGTTGTGGCCGCTGTCGCGAGAGCACTACCCCAAGCAATTACTGGCGTTGACCGGCGAGCGGACTCTGCTGCAGGAAACTGCGCATCGGCTGGACGGTATCGATACCGTGCTGGCGCCGCTGGTTGTCTGCAATGAAGAGCATCGCTTCCTGGTCGCCGAGCAACTGCGAGAAGTAGGCGTTGCACCTGCCTCGATTATCCTCGAGCCAGTGGGTCGAAACACTGCACCAGCACTGGCTTTGGCAGCGATGTCACTACTACAGCAAGGTGAGGACCCTGTGATGCTGGTTATGCCGGCAGACCATGTCATCGCCGATATCAAGACATTCCAGTCGGTGGTCGGAGAGGGCGCCCGGCTTGCCGCCGATGGCAGGCTCGTCACCTTTGGCATCGTGCCTGACTACCCGGCAACCGGTTACGGCTATATCAAGAAAGGCGATGGCACTGACGTCGACGCCTTTGTCGAAAAGCCGGATCTCGTAACCGCGCAATCGTACCTCGATTCCGGCGACTACTTCTGGAACAGCGGCCTGTTTATGCTGAAGGCATCAGTGTGGATGGAGGAACTGCACCGGTTCCGATCCGATATCGCTGTTTCAATCGAGAACGCTTATTCCAGCGGTACTGCGGATAATGACTTCTTTCGCGCGGATCAAACGCTGTTTCGGGAATGCCCCGGTGACTCAATCGATTATGCGGTGATGGAAAAGACCGATCGTGCGTCGGTGTTACCGCTCTCGGCCGGCTGGTCGGATATCGGTGCCTGGTCGTCACTGTGGGAGGTCTCGGAACGGGACGCCTCGGGCAACGTCTTAACTGGCGATGCTATTGCCCACAATACAAGAGATACGATGGTCGTGGCACAGCATCGCGTAGTGGCGACCGTGGGTCTCGAAAACATGATAGTTGTTGAAACACCTGATGCCGTACTGGTTTGCCACAAGGAACATGCCCAGGACGTCAAGGAAATCGTAAACCGCTTGAAAGATGGTGATAGAACCGAGCACCAGATGCATCGCAAGGTCTACCGCCCCTGGGGCGCGTATGAAGGGGTTGATATCGGTGAGCGGTTTCAGGTCAAACGTCTGACCGTCAAACCCGGTGCCGCGTTGTCCCTGCAATCGCACAATAAACGGGCGGAGCACTGGGTAGTTGTGAGTGGAACTGCAAAGGTAACCCGTGGCGACGAAATTCTGGAGCTTGTTGAGAACGAATCGACATATATACCCATTGGCATGAAGCATCGGCTGGAAAATCCGGGGTCGATGCCGCTGGAGATCATCGAGGTCCAGTCCGGGAGCTATCTCGGCGAAGACGATATTGTGCGCTACGAAGATATTTATAATCGAGTGGAAAAAGAATGAAGAAAAAAGCACTGATCACTGGAATCACCGGGCAGGACGGTGCCTATCTTACCGAGTTCTTGCTGGACAAGGGCTATGAAGTTCACGGGGTCAAGCGCAGAACGTCTTTGTTCAACACCGACCGGATAGATCACCTGTATCAGGATCCGCACGAAGCCGAGGTCAGGATGTATCTGCACCACGGAGATATGACCGATTCAAGCAGCCTTATTCGAATCATCCAGCAGGTACAGCCAGACGAAATCTATAACCTTGCTGCCCAGAGCCATGTACAGGTGTCGTTTGACGAGCCGGAATACACGGCGGACTCGGATGCCATCGGCGCGTTGCGATTACTGGAGGCAATTAGAATCCTCGGGCTGGAAAAGAAGACCCGGTACTACCAGGCATCCACCTCGGAATTGTTCGGTAAGGTTCAGGAAATTCCGCAGAAAGAGACAACTCCGTTTTATCCTCGGTCTCCCTACGCCGTGGCAAAACTGTATGCGTACTGGATTACCGTTAATTATCGCGAGGCATACGGCATGTATGCGTGCAACGGCATTCTGTTCAATCATGAGTCACCGGTTCGGGGTGAAACTTTTGTGACACGAAAGATTACGCGCGCACTGGCTCGCATCCGTTTAGGCCTTCAGGACTGCCTGTATCTCGGAAACCTGGACGCCAAGCGCGACTGGGGACATGCCAAGGATTACGTGGAAATGCAGTGGCTAATGCTGCAACAAGACACGCCAGACGACTTTGTTATCGCAACCGGTAAACAGTACAGCGTTCGTGATTTTATTGATGCAGCCGCGAAACAGCTTGGTCTGACATTGAACTGGGAAGGAAAGGGATTGAGTGAAACCGGGACGGTAGAGTCGATATTAAACGATGCAGTCAGCGAGCACGTATTCCGTGAATTGCAGCCTGGAGATACTATCATTCGGGTTGACCCTAAATATTTTCGACCCACCGAGGTCGAAACACTGCTCGGTGATCCATCCAAAGCGAAAAAAGAACTGGGCTGGACTCCTAAAATATCCTTCGAAGAGCTTGTTTCCGAGATGGTCCTGGAAGACCTGAAGGCGGCCGAACGTGACGAGCTGGTCAAACGCCACGGTTTTTCCGCCTACGATTATCACGAATAAGCAGGATGGACAAAGAATCCAAAATCTACGTTGCCGGACATCGGGGGCTGGTTGGCTCGGCGATCATGCGGCAGCTAAAAAATGCCGGATACCATAATACAGTCACCCGGACCCACGCTGAGCTGGATTTGACCGAACAACAGGCTGTACGGGATTTTTTTAGCGAGGAAAAACCGGGATATGTTTTTCTGTGCGCCGCAAAAGTCGGCGGCATCCTCGCCAACAATACCTATCCGGCAGAGTTCATTCATAAAAACCTCGCGATTCAGACGAATGTAATTCATGAGTCCTATTTGTCTGGCGTGGAACGACTACTTTTTCTTGGGTCGTCCTGTATTTATCCCCGCGACTGTCCGCAGCCGATGAAAGAAGAATATTTGCTCACCGGACCTTTGGAGCCTACCAACCGGCCTTACGCTATAGCAAAAATAGCCGGTATAGAAATGTGCTGGGCCTACAACCGACAGTATGGCACTCATTATTTGGCTGTAATGCCGACGAATTTGTTCGGTCCGGGTGACAACTACGATCTTGAGGCTTCCCACGTGTTGCCGGCGTTGATAAGAAAAATGCACGAGGCAAAAGAAAGTAGCGCCGATAACGTCGTTGTTTGGGGAACTGGCAGTCCAAGACGTGAATTTCTCTATAGCGATGATCTTGGAGCTGCTGCGATATATTTGATGGATCTCGAATCAGGCGAGCTTGACGGGATCTCACTATCTGTCGATTCGCCACCCTTGATAAACATCGGAGTAGGAAAAGACCTAACGATTAAAGAGCTTGCAGAAATGGTCCGCGAAATTGTAGGTTTTAACGGTGATATAGTATGGGATATACAAAAGCCAGATGGAACACCGAGGAAACTTCTGGATGTTAGTAAAATTAAGTCATTAGGGTGGGAATCCAGAGTCTCGCTCAAATCTGGAATCGATGCGGCGTACAAGGACTATCTGGAATGTTTCTCAATATGACTATCCAGCTGAATGATGCCGATTGTCTGTATTCGATGGTTACTGTCGATACCGCGATCAAGGGTATTGCAGATAAAATTAATAGAGAGCTCTCCAGGTCAAATCCGATTGTCGTTTGTGTTTTGAATGGCGGGGTGGTGTTGTTTGGCCAATTATTACCCATGCTCGAGTTTCCGCTCCAAATCGACTATGTACATGCGACGCGCTATCAAGAGAATATTGGTACGTCGGAGTTAAGCTGGATATCAGGGCCTCATCGCGACGCACAGGGCAGAACGATTGTCCTGGTAGACGATATCCTGGATGAGGGAACAACATTGGCAGGAATTATCGACTACTACAATAAAGCAGGAGCAACCAAAGTAATTTCGGTTGTACTGGTAGAGAAGGACCGTAACCGCAAGGTTGATATCAAACCCGATTTTGTCGGCCTAAAGGTCCCGGACAGATATGTGTTCGGGTATGGCATGGATTACAAAGGCTACTGGCGTAACGCGCCGGGCATTTACGCGGAAAAACAAGAAAAATGACAGTTGTTGCTGTAATTGGCGGTAGTGGCCTGGCGAAACTGGCCAATTTGAAGATTACGCGCAGAGAATTCGTGCGCACGCCTTATGGTGAGCCATCGGCGCCGATCGTATTTGGCGAAGTCGGTGGAAAAGAAATAGCATTTCTTCCACGCCATGGTCCGAAGCACACGATTCCTCCGCATGAAGTAAATTACCGTGCGAATATCTGGGCACTGAAAGAGGCGGGAATTCATCGGGTTATAGCCATCGCTGCAGTAGGTGGCGTTTCGGACAAATATCTGGAGCCATGCACCATGGCGGTGCCAGACCAGATTATCGATTACACCTATGGCCGCGAGCACACCTTCTTTGCGGGCCAGGACAAGCAGGTGAAGCATATCGATTTCACTAATCCCTACTGCGATGATCTGCGCCAGAATCTGGTTAATGCGGCGTCGAATGCTTCGATTGAATTGCTGGTCGGTGGAACCTATGGCGCCACACAAGGTCCACGCTTCGAGACGACAGCCGAAGTGCGTCGAATGGAGCAGGACGGAGTGGATATCGTTGGTATGACCGGGATGCCGGAAGCGGCATTGGCGAGAGAG